>Ga0302140_10001412_pt1 | contig 31349 bp, 30 predicted proteins | sample I_Bog_E1_1_FD_202095 | JGI IMG/M metagenome (GOLD analysis project Ga0302140, IMG submission 202095) | Peat permafrost microbial communities from Stordalen Mire near Abisko, Sweden - I_Bog_E1_1 | ecosystem: Environmental > Terrestrial > Soil > Wetlands > Peat | place: Sweden: Abisko, Stordalen... | reverse complement strand
GAAAAACCAGGTCCACATAGAGCCTACGCGATTGGTAGTCAGGGTTAGGCCCGCTTTCGCGGCCTGTCCTGCCACTCCTTCAGCGACGGCCTTAGAGGTCTGCTCAAGCTTTGGATACACAGTACCGGCGTGTTCTCGGAGGTAGCCTACTGTGGCTGCTCCGGCAGCCATGGCGAGAGGATTGCCGCTGAGCGTTCCGGCCTGATAGACGGGTCCAAGTGGAGCAAGGAGGTCCATAAATCTACGCTTGCCACCGAAGGCTCCACATGGCAGGCCGCCACCGATGATCTTCCCCAGAGTGACGAGGTCGGCGTCAACGCCGTAGAGTTCAAGTGCTCCGCCGAGCGCAAGACGGAAGCCGGTCATGACTTCGTCAACGATCAGGAGAGCACCGTGGCTGGCAGTGATCGCTCGCAGTCCAGCAAGGTAGCCGGCCGCGGGGGGAATACAACCTGCGTTGCCGACGACTGGCTCGAGAATGATGGCTGCGATCTCGCCCCTGAATTCAGCGAAGGCGGAGTGAACCGCGTCCAGATCGTTGTAGGGTAACGCGAGGGTGAGTTGCGCTATTTCCTCTGGCACGCCTGCGGACCCAGGGATGCCGAGGGTAGCAACGCCAGAACCGGCTTTCACCAACAGGCCATCGGCGTGACCGTGGTAGCAGCCCTCAAACTTGATAATCCGCTTACGGCTGGTTGCGGCACGGGCTACGCGGATGGCGGACATGGTGGCCTCAGTACCGGAGCTTACGAAGCGCATTCGCTCAATGGCGGGATAGCACGCCATGACCAGCTCGGCAAGATCGCCTTCAGCCGCCGTGGAGGCGCCAAAGCTGGCAGAGTTGCGTGCTGCGCGCTCGATGGCCTCGACTACCGGCGGAAAGGCGTGACCAAGGATCATTGGTCCCCATGAGCCGAAATAGTCTATGTAGCGGTTGCCGTCGGCGTCGAAGAGGTAGGCACCCTCGGCGCGCGCCACGAAAGGAGGTTCGCTCCCGACAGACCTGAATCCGCGTACGGGCGAGTTCACGCCACCGGGGAAAAGCCCCTCTGCTCTCAACTGCAATGCTCGTGAACGTTCGCGCCGAACTTCGGTCATAGATTTTCAATCGCTCCGTGCCGGGGTGTTGGTACTCCAGCGAGCCGACCCCGGTGTTCTGTCTCAAGTATAAAGAGGCGTTTGCGTTGAGAATCCAGAGGAAGGGCCTACCATCAAATGAGAGTGGCCTCATCAAATATCCAAATCGACATTCGTTTGCAGCCCGGTCAGCTGCTGGTGATCTACGACGGCAATTGCGGATTGTGCAATCGGTCAGTCCGGTGGCTTTTGCGCCGCGACCGGAAGGATCATTTACGTTTTGCGCCGTCGAGCGATCCGGCTGTTGCTGATCTTCTGGCCAGTCATGGGATTTCGGTGATTCCGGACACGATCCTGGTGATACGGAATGTGAATACGGCGATTGAAGAGTTGCTGGTCCGGTCGAACGCGATTCTGGCTTGTCTTCGGGTGTTGCCGCAGCCGTGGCCGATGCTGGCAGCGATTGCCCGATTAATGCCGCGGCCGCTGCGGGAAGCTGGATACCGGCTGGTGGCACGGTACAGATACAAGATCTGGGGACGTTACGAATCGTGCCCCATCCCTACGCCGGAAGATCGCTCGCATTTTCTCTCCTGATGGGATCGAAGTCGAATCAATTTCCCTCTCATTCAGGAATCAGGTGACGAACACCGCCTGATTTTCGGCTCCGTCCCGTGAGTATGGACGCGAAGCCACAGACATCCAGGCGACTGGATCGGGGTTCGGCGGCTGCGGCTCTGCCGTGAGGCTGGGCTAACTGATAAAATCAGGGTCTCCGGCTTACGTTCGCAGGCCGCACTCCACACTTACCTAAAGGTTCATCTTGCCTAAATCAGCTGTCAAAGCCGTTTCGACTTCGCCTTCGTCCGCAAAACCTGTGACCTACGCAGACGCGGGCGTCGATATATCTTCGGGCGACCGCACCAAGGACCGCATCAAGTACCTGGCCAAGCGCACGTTCAATCGAAGCGTGCTGGGGGGTATTGGCGGCTTTGGAGCGCTGTTTCAGCTCGATCTGAAGAAATGGACGGAACCCGTCCTGGTGAGCTCGGCGGATGGTGTCGGCACCAAGCTGAAGCTGGCCTTTGACCTTGGCATCCACAACACCGTGGGACAGGACCTTGTGAACCACTGCGTAAACGACATCGCAGTGCAGGGTGCAACGCCGCTCTTCTTTCTGGATTACCTGGCAAGCGGCACGATGGATCCCGCAGTTACGGAACAGATCGTGACCGGGCTGGCGGATGCCTGCAAGGCCAACGGCTGTGCGTTGATCGGCGGAGAGACGGCGCAGATGCCTGGGTTTTACCAGGATGGCGAGTACGACATGGCCGGGTTCATTGTGGGTGTGGTGGACAAATCGAAACTGATTACGGGTGAGACGATCGCTGTTGGCGACATCCTGATTGGTCTGCCCTCGACCGGGCTGCATACGAACGGCTATTCGCTGGCGAGGAAGCTGTTTTTTGAGGTTGCGGGCTACAAGTCGACACAGTACGTGGGCGCGATTGGGGAGAAGGCTGGCACGGCGCTGATGAAGGTGCATCGCAGCTATCTCTCGATCATGCAGAAGCTGGCGAATGCCGGTCTGGCTGCGGGTATGGCGCATATTACCGGCGGCGGAATTACCGAGAATCTGCCACGCATTTTGCCTAAAGGCACGGCTGCGCAGGTGGAGCTTGGTTCATGGCCGGTGCTGCCGATTTTTGAACATCTGCGGGAGTTGGGGCAGGTGCCGCAGGACGAGATGCTGCGCACGTTCAACATGGGAATTGGCCTGATCGTTGTGGTTCCCGCGGACAAGTTCCGCAAGGCGCAGGCCTTGCTCAACCGTGCGGAAGAAAAGTTCCATGTCATTGGGCGGATCATCCGCTCTGATAAGAACGACAAAGATGGCCGCAAGGTGCATTTCGCGTGAGTTCGGCTACGAAGAAACTCGGGATTCTGCTGTCTGGCAGAGGCTCTAATTTTCTGGCGATTGCAAGTTCTATTCGCGAAGGGCGTTTGCTCCACGCGGAGATCGCGGTGGTCGTCTCGAATGTGGCGGATGCACCGGGATTGCAGGCGGCGAAGGATCTTGGCTTCGCTACCGCGGTCTTCGAATCCAAAGGCAGGAAGCGGGCGGAGCATGACGGGTACGTCGCCGATTGCCTGCGCGAGCATGGGGTTGACCTGGTGATTCTCGCTGGGTATATGCGGCTGCTTTCGCCGGAGTTTGTGCAGGCATTTCCGAACCAGATCGTGAATATACATCCGTCACTGCTGCCGGCATTTGCAGGGCTGGATGCTCAGCGGCAGGCTTTCGATTATGGGTGCAAGGTAGCGGGATGCACAGTGCATTTTGTGGATGAGCATCTCGATCACGGAACGATTATTTTGCAGCGCACCGTTGAAGTGCTCGATGCGGACGATGCGCATTCGCTGGCCGATCGCATTCTGGTGGAGGAGCATCTTGCTTATACCGATGCGATTGCGAAAGTGGTTTCGGGTGAATACAAGATCGAGGGACGGCGGTTCGTTCGCGTATAGACTTTGATTCTCGAAGCGTGTCAAGCCAAGCCTGCGCTCGAAATTGATTAAGCCATTTATATTGAATTACTTATAGACATCCTAACATTGCTGATAATAATGACCTGAAAGTCTAGCCTTGGAAGTGGCCAGATGAAGTGCGCTCAAAGCCCTCCCCCGTAGTGATTGAAGTCTGAGCGGACTCGAAGTTAAACCTGGCCATAATCCGGGCCCAGCGAACGATGGGCAGAATGAGGACGAAGGCATGGCAAATATTCTCGTAAATATTCAAAAGGGCATCGAGATTGGTGCGGAAGATGCACTGAAGTGGCTAGGCAAGGCGCAGACTACCCTGAGTGCGGCTCCCGGAGTGATTGCTGCGTTGGCAACGCTGGCGAGTGCTGTTGATAAGCCGCTGCTGGATCTGTCGGGGGTGGCTACGAATCCGCTGAATATTCCGCTGGACATCCAAACGGCTTTGGATCTGAAAGCTGTCTGGCCGGAGGTAAAGATTTTTCTTGAGTCGCTGGGCGTCAAGTTTTAACGACTACGTGATTCGGGGAAAAAAGAAGGGCCGCTTCCAACCAGAAGAGGCCCTTGTTTTTTAGCGTTCCAATGAGTTTAAGTGTTTACTTCGCGGCCTTCGCTGAGCGTTAGTTTCGTGGTCATCTTGCGGTGGCCGCGGTAGAAGGTGATGGTGACGATGTCGTTGGGCTGGTGTTTTTCCATCAACGTGGCGATGTCGGAAGTGTCGGTGATTTCGTGGCCGTCGATGGCTACGATGAGATCTCCGCCGAGGATGATAGGTTGGTTGCCGAGGTAGGCCTGCTGATCGCCGCCGCGGAGACCGGCGCGTTCAGCTGCGCCTCCAGGGTTGACTTTTTGTACCAGCACGCCTGATTGCGCGGGAAGGCCCATTTGATCGGCGAGGTCGGGGCCGATGGCAAGCGAGATGATTCCCAGGGACGGACGGCGGACGCGGCCATACTTGGTGAGGTCGCCGAGTACGGCTTTGGCGGTGTTGACAGGAATGGCGAATCCGATGCCTGAGCTTTGCTCTGCTCCGTTGGAGGCGATGAGGGTGTTGATGCCGATCACTTCGCCACGCGAGTTGAGCAGCGGTCCGCCGGAGTTGCCTGGATTGATGGCGGCGTCGGTCTGGATCGCGTCCTCGATCGGGCCGCCCTCGGGGCCACGGATGGAGCGGATGGAACTGATAATGCCGCGGGTCATGGTGCCGTTGAGGCCGAAGGGATTGCCGATTGCGTAAACTTTCTGGCCTACTACGAGGTCTGTTGAATCCGACAGGGTTACAGGCTGGAGGTTGGGTGCGTTGATCTGCAGGAGCGCCAGGTCATGCACTTTGTCTGAGCCGATAATCGTGGCCTTGTAGTGATGCTTGTCGCTGAGCATGACCTCGATGCGGTTGGCGTCGGCTATGACGTGGAAATTCGTCAGCACGTGGCCAGCTTTATCGAGGATGAATCCTGAGCCCTGGCCCTGTTGCGGGACCTGACCGTAGAAGAAATTAAAGGTCATAGCGGTCGAGGTGATGTTGACCACCGAGGGCGAGACCCGTTTGTAGACGGCGATGTTGTTCTGCTCCTCAGCGTCGAAGGCGGGAGCGGCCTGGGCTTCAGTGAGCGACAGCGGCGACCGGGAGACGGCTGAATTCAGGAGATGCATGCGTCCCAGACCATCCGGCAGATGGGTAGTAACGAACCAGAAACCACCGACAAGAACAACTACAAGCAAAACACGACGAAAGTTCATAAAAGACAAGCCTTTCCAGACGCTACACAACTTCAGATGCGCAATTGCGATCACGGTCGCATTGGCCGGGGATGGCGAAAATTATCCCCGGCCATGCCTTCTATTGTAATAACGCTGGTCTGGAAAGATTGTTGCTGAACGAACCAAGGCTTGCGTCAGTTGTTAACTACGGTGACGGCGCGGCCAAGATTCTGGTCGGTTTCGACTTGATCTACGAGGAAGTTGGCCAGGTCGGGTCGGGTGATTGAGTGCCCTGTCGCGCCTGGTCCGAGGATGGTGATGTTGCCTGTCGCCGGATCGTCCTTGAGGATCGGAGGCCGGGCGATGATGTAGTCCAGGCCGCTGCTAGAGACAAGGTTTTCCATCCTTGTTTTGTCTTTTGTCGAGCCATTGAGGAACGTAGGCATCAGCAGGTACTTGTACCAGAAGGGAGCCTGGGCGCGGCTGTCTCCGATGCCCATCATGGATACGACGATGAGCCGGCGAGTTCCTTCCGCTTTCATCGCTGCGATCATGTTGCTGACAGATGCGCTTTCGAGGTTGGTCGCTTTGTAGGGCGTGGTGCCGCCGATGCTGTCGATTACGGCCTGCTGTCCGCGCATGGCGGCGGCTACGTCTGCCACTTTGGTTGCGTCTCCGGTCAATACGCGAACGCCAGGGATTTTGAAGCGGGCAGCGTCCCGGACGAGTACGGTGACATCGTGACCGGTTTCAATGGCGCGTTGAACTACGAGTCCGCCGGTTTTTCCATTTGCGCCAAACACTAAGACTTTCATTTTGGTTCCTTTCTTTTCCTGACGACATTGCTGAGAAAACGGCTGTCGCTAAAAACTGTCATGCCTGGTGTAGTAGCTCGGTACGGTACTTTGGCGCGAGCACCACGGATTTTGCGATGAACTCTGCCTGCTCTGCAGCATCGAGTTTGGGAGGCGCGGTGGTGCGGGTTGCAACGGGAATGCCTACCTCGGCGAAGAACTCTTCGAGTCCCGCGGGTGAGCCGATGCACAACATGCGCACGGACTGTTCGCTCTTATTCTGAAACTGATGCGGAGCGTTGGAGGGGATGTGTAGGCTTTGACCTGCTTTGACAATCGACTTCTCTCCGCGAAAGGTGGCTTCGACCTCTCCTTCGAGAAGGATGAATGTCTCTTCGAAGTCGTGACGATGCGGAGGCGGACCGCCGCCGGGTGGAATGTGCATGTCGATCAGGCAATATCTGCCTGCTGTGTCTTTGCCAGAGAGCAGGATGGTGTAGGTGTCGCCGACCAATCCGATATGAAGCGCCTGGCTGTTGTCCGCGGCTGCGATCAGCAGATTTCGAGTAAGGTCATCGGCGGGGATGAGCGGGAAGGACCGGCTTTTTTCACCTGAAGTTGTCTGCATTTTGCTCCTCTGCTTAGATCCATTCGCGTGAATGAATATAGCAATCAGATGCAGGAAGCATGACACATATTATGAACATTAGTGGAATACATCCTTCCAATTTATGCATAATTATTGAGATTGAAGTACGACTCCACATTTGGAGTTCAAGTCATACCCGACCGATGGAAAGATCAAGATGCGGCTGCTTGCTGATATGGCGTTGTTTGTTGAGGTGGCTAACATGCGCCACTTTGCGCGTGCTGCTGCTGCGCTGGGCATGCCGGCTTCCACGCTTTCGCGAAGAATCAACATGCTTGAGAAGGACCTGGGCGTAGCATTGATTCATCGCTCGACCCGGTCTTTTGCGCTAACCGATGCGGGGGTTGCGTGTTACGAACGCGCCCGCAAACTGCTCGCTGAGGCGGCACAGATCCGCGATGATATTGCTGGCAGCGCGACGGGTGCTTCGGGACATATCCGTGTGGGCGTTGCGCTGGATCTGGCGCAGACAATCTTCCTTCCCATGTTTTCTGACTTTCTCAGGGAGAATACCGGCATTTCTATTGAACTGCTGAACATTGAGGGCGCTCCCAGTTTGCTCGCGGAAGCGCTGGATCTGGCTTTTCTCGTCTCTCACCAGACCTCGCTGCCCGACTCTTCGCAGTGGTCGAGAAGGATTGGGACATTCTCTCGCCAGCTTTATGCCTCGAAACAATACTTGAAAGGCAGGACTGTGTTGCAGCATCCATCGGGACTGGCGGAGCATAACTGCATTTTATTTTCGGCAGGAAATTTGCAGAAACGCTGGGAGTTTCGACGCGGACGGGAGCGCTGCACCGTGGATGTGAAGGGCTCATCTTCTGCAAACAGTGTCGGGCTGCTGGCGCAGTATGCGAGGGAGCACATGGGAGTGGCGATGCTGCCGGAGTTTCTTGCGGTACATCCGCAGTTTGGCGGTGGACTCACCCGCATTCTGCCGGAATGGGAGGGCGCGCCTGCGCATGTGTTCGCTGTTACTCCTGCACAGTTGCTACCGGGCAAGACGCGGCGGCTTGTGGACTATGCGAAGTCACAGTTTGGCCCGCGACTGGCGCGGGCTTCCCTCTTGAAGTAGATTACTGAGTTGCTGTGGCGGTCGTGCCAGCTATTTGCGCTAAAAAGCAAGTACGTAAGCAGGGGATCGAACACAATTACCTCGCTCGCTTATGATAGGTCTGCTCGAAAGTTCTGTCGTGGAGTGGTGGCGAACCGATATGAAACTCCTTAGAAATGCTCTTGCCTCGTTGACCGGCATGTCGGTGCTGGCCGCACTCGTTGTTTCGCCTGCATACGTACGGGCGCAGAATGTCGATACCAAGATGCTCTTGCATCCGCCGGCGGATAGCTGGCCGAATACGCACGGGGACTACTCCGGCCGTCGCCATAGCAGCCTGACCCAGATTACGCCCCGCAATGTCAGTTCCCTTGCGCTGGCATGGGCATTCCAGACGGATCTACCGGCGACGATCAAGTCGACGCCGCTGCTGGTCGATGGCGTGCTTTATTTCACTATTCCTGACAATGTCTGGGCAGTGGATGCTAGGTCGGGGCACCAGTTGTGGCACTACACTTATCCCCCCAACAAGGGTGACCACATTGGCCAGCGTGGTGTGGCTATTTACAAGGATTCGATCTTCTTTACCTCACCGGACGCTCACTTGATTTCATTGAATGCCAAGGACGGCAAGGTGCGTTGGATCGTAGAGATTGCCGACGTCGAAAAGGGTTACTGGGCGACGATGGCTCCGCTGGTGGTTGGCAACCACGTGATTATTGGTGTTGGCGGCGATCTGGACAATTTGCCGACGTTCGTTCGCTCGGTAGACCCGGAGACGGGTAAGACGCAGTGGCAGTGGGATGTGACCCCGCCTGCGGGCACTCCTGACACGGCTACTGGCGGGACTACGTGGATGGCTGGAACATATGATCCGGACCTGAACCTGATCTATTGGGGAACGGGAAATCCAACGCCGGTGCTGACTGGATCTTCACGGCCAGGCGACAACCTTTATACGTGCAGCATCGTTGCGCTGAATCCTGATACGGGCAAGCTGGTTTGGGCTTTCCAGCCTTCGCCGCATGACACGCATGACTGGGACGCGGTGGAGATTCCGGTACTTGTCGATGGACCATTTCACGGTCAGCAACGGAAGATGCTGATGCAGGCCTCTCGTAACGGCTACTTCTTTGTGCTGGATCGGACAAATGGAAAGAATCTGCTGACTGTGCCGTTTGGGCCGGTTAACTGGGCCTCTCATATTGACGAAAAGGGGCAGCCAATTCCTGATCCGAAGAAAGAGCCAAAGCCAGATGGAGTTTTGATTGCGCCGGATGAGGGCGGCCTTACGAACTATCGTTCGCCGAGCTTTGATCCGAAGACCGGGCTGTTCATCGTGGATGCGCATCCGAGTTGGAGCATCTACTTCGCGAAGCCTGCCGATGGCACATACGGATGGGCTGGAGCCGATTATGGGCTGTGGGGGAAGGGTGTGATCGAGGCAATCGACTACCAGACCGGAAAGCTTCGCTGGACGCACGAGGTTGGTCCCGGGGGCTCCGGGGCCGGCGTGCTGACCACAGACTCAGGCCTGACGTTTACCGGCGATGCGCACGGCAATTTTCTTGCATTGGATTCGACGAACGGAAAGACGCTCTGGCACGCGGGTTCGGGAGCCGGGATCGCGAGTTCGCCGATTACATACGAACTGGATGGGAAGCAATACGTCTTGACCAGCGGCGGCGGTGTGCTGTTTGCGTGGAGGCTTCCGGAGTAGGGCCTCCTCTGAGACGCTTAACTTTATGACCGCCCTATGATCTACCACTCGTTGGGAGCTTGCTGGGCGTTGGTGTAGGGCAGAGACCAGAGAGCCATCTGCAGTTGAATGGACTTACACCAAGCGCGGTGCATCGCATCGACTTCCTGAGCTGAATGACCTTTCGCAGCCAGGTATGGCTTGATGGTCTCATTGATCACGGAGATGAAGCCAAGAATGTCATGCAGAGGCACGAACGGGGTCGACTGGACTGAATCTGTTTTGTTCTTTTTCAGGCTGGTGTGACGGAGTGCAATTTCCTGCTGATAGTTGAGCCATTGCTGATCATAGGGACGCAGACAGGTATCCAGGATCCATTGCTGAAAGCGGAGATTGCTCTTAGCGAGATATTCAGGATTTAGATCCCCTTCCGGAGTGCGTGAGTGGCGGGCGAGGCGTGGAATTCCTGCAATGATTCCGCTGCGCCAATGGTCGACGATCTGCTTTGTTTGATCTTTCAATACATCGCCGGCCATGCGAAGGTAGTCCGCGTCTTCTTGCGTGAACCCGTTGGTGATCTTCAGCTGAGCCAGTTGCTCCATGGTTACTGGCGAGGCTGGAACTTCGCTCGTACCGTAGGTGTAGCCAGGGATGTTCTCGGCGACTTTTTCCATGATGTTGCTCCTTGAGACCTACCGATGCTCCGTGATGCTGCTCCCCTGGCGTGGCGGGTCGTCCGACTTGTTATGCCGATTTGCGAAGATATGCTTTCGCCGAATCTGCCATGGTTACAACTGCAGCGCCGAACATGATTACGTCTTTGATGATCAGTCTGCCGACGCCTGAGAGATAGGGAAATCCGTGGGTGCTATCACCGAGCGCTGGTACCCATGCTTCTGGCGTGGTCACCAGGAAGGATAGTGTAGTGAAGGCCATGAAGATCAAGAGAAAACTTCCAATGGCTGCGATCTGCGGCCGGATTGGGTGCAGGGCGATGAGCAGACCGATCAGCACAATCAAAGAACCGAGACCATAAGAGAATGGATAGGTTCCGTTGGTTTCATGCCATTGCCGATGGACAGGATTGAGGTCGCCTTCCTTGTTCATGTACGCCTTGTACTCGGGCGCGGGGTGGTGATAGAAGAAGCTCATCATGGGGCTGTTTGATACAAGCGGCACGATACTGTCGGCTTCGTATTTCGCGAACTTCAGGCCGCCGATCCAGAGCAAAACAATGACCAGTGCAAGACGCAACAGGCCCATGCCTACGCGATCAAGATGCGCTGCAGCAGAATAGACTCTCCGCACTGCGCTGGCGGGATGCTGAGTGATTTGGCTGGAAGCTGCGTTTCGAACTTGAGAAATGTCGTTCATGATTTCCTCCTTGTGGCTAAACGTAACTGTTGGCTTTGGTTAGCGGCCACTGACAACGATCATGCTCTTAACGGAAACAGGTTAAGTCACTTCAAGTCTCAGGATGTTATCTTCGGGTATCGCAATGGATTCCCTGTCGCCATTTTTCGCGCAGTTCACTTTATCCGCACGGGTTTTCTTTTCGGGGCGGCTGTGCGGCATTTCGAGCGATCACGCTACAGAGACTGCCGGACATCTGCATGTGGTGCGCAAGGGTGTGCTGAAGATTCTGAAGGCAGGTGAGCCATCTCAAGTGATCGACCAGCCGACTGTGCTCTTTTATCCTCGGCCGGTGCGCCATCGTTTCCTGTCTGATGAGAGCGCAGGGACGGAGATTCTCTGCTCGTTTGTTGAGTTCGGTGCGGGGATGCTCAATCCGTTGGTACAGGCGCTGCCTGAGGTACTGATTGTGCCTTTGGCGTCGATGCCTGAATTAGGGCCGACGGCTGAATTGCTGTTCGCGGAAGCTTTCAGCAATCAGCCCGGCCGGCAAACGGCAGTGGATCGGCTGGCTGAGTATTTCATCGTCTTGCTGCTGCGAGCGGCGATGAATGCGAAGCTTCTGAACGGCGGAATTCTGATGGGCCTGACTGACTCGCGGCTGGCGCGAGCGATCTCGGTCATGCATAAGCAGCCGGAAGTCGCGTGGACGCTGGAGAGTATGGCGGAGATCGCAGGCATGTCGCGGGCGCGGTTCGCTGCACATTTTCACGAGGTGGTTGGGGTCACTCCGTTTGAGTACCTGGCGGCGTGGCGGGTGGGGGTGGCGCAGTCCATGCTGAAGCGAGGAGAGCCCTTGAAAATCGTTGCTCCTTCGGTCGGGTACGCGAGTTCGGCGGCTCTGACGCGTGCTTTCAGCCAGCATATTGGAGCTTCGCCGACAGAATGGCTTTCGCGGATGAAATCGATCTAGCTGTTGGCTGGTGGGGCGGGAGTCTGTCGGCTGAGGCTGACGAGGTTACTCCAGATAGCGGCTGCGGCCTGATGAAGCAACGTAAGGTCGCCTGTATTCTCGATGACGTAATCCGCGCGGGCAATCTTCTCCGCATCGGGGAGTTGTCGGGCTAGGCGAGATCGAGCATCGGCTGCGGCCTGGTCGCTCCATGCGCCGGGAGAAACTCGAGCAACGTATCGGCCGATCTTGACATCATCCGGCGCTGTGACAACAACGACTTTGTCGAAACGTTGGCGCCAGTCTGCCAGTACTCCCTCAGACTCGCCGCGTTGGCGCGCATCCCGTTCTACTTCAAAGATGAGTGCTGATTCAACGATGGCTACAGCGTTTGCGTCTTGCGAAAACACTTGCTGCATCCAGAGACGTTGCGCGGCGATGACGGCGGGGTGGACGATGGCGTTGAGTTCGCTGAGGCGGCCTTGCTGGAATGCGAGTTGGGCCAGCCGGGGGCGATTCAAGCGGCCATCTGATGTGACTACTTCCTCACCGAAAACGCGGACGATTTCTGAGAAGACGGGTTGTCCTGGCTCCATGAGAGCGCGGCCGAGGTCATCTGCTTCGATGACGTGAGCACCTAATTCGCGGAAGTATCCGGCAATGGTGCTCTTGCCGCTGCCCAGTCCGCCGGTGAGACCGACGCGCAGCAACTAGAGGCCTCGCCGCATACGCGCTGCCTGCACAGTGTTGGACATGAGCATGGCGATGGTGAGGGGGCCGACGCCGCCTGGGACCGGTGTGTACGCTCCGGCGATTTCAAAGGCCTTGGGATGCACGTCGCCGACTATTGTCGAGCCGCGCTTGGCGAAGGTCTCTTCGCGCTTGGCGTCGCCTGCGAAGAACTTGTCGAACTCCGCCTTATCCGTGATGCGATTGATGCCTACGTCGATCACCGTTGCTCCCGGCTTGACCATGTCTGGAGTAATGTAGCCCGGACGGCCAATGGCGGCGACGAGGATATCTGCTTCGCGAGTGATAGAGGGCAGATCGCGGGTCTTTGAGTGACAGATCGTGACTGTCGCGTTCTCATTGAGCAGGAGCATTGCTGCTGGTTTGCCGACGATGTCGCTACGGCCCACGATGACGGCTCGCTGGCCTGCGATAGCGATTCCGCTGCGCTTGAGAATCTCGATGACGCCTGCCGGGGTACAAGGCGCGAGCGCCGGACGACCGGCCTGCAAACGACCAGCATTGACGGGGTGGAAGCCGTCAACGTCTTTTTCCGGCGATACGGCATCGAGCAGCAGCTTGGTATTCACGTGCGCAGGTAAAGGCAGTTGCAGCAGGATACCGTCAATTTCTTCGCGGGCATTCAGCTCGGCAACGAGCGCCAGCATTTCTTCAGTCGTGATCGACTCGGGCGGGGTGATCATTTCGCTGAAGAGACCGAGTTCCGCGCATGTTTTGACTTTACTGCGAACGTAGATTTCGGAGGCAGCGACGTTTCCGACTAGGACCGCTGCGAGACCGGGCCGGATACCCTTTTCGGCGAGTGTTTTTACTTCTTCGGCTACTTCTTTCTTGATTTCGGCGGCAATGGCTGCTCCGTCCAGAATTGTACCCATGCTGTTCTTAATCCTTTCCAACTCTTTATCGTATCGTGCTGGTTTGCAGAATTTTTGAGTTGGAGAATGAGTGTTTCTTCCAGGCGGGGTGCGAGGATATGCTTGCGTCATGAATTTGCGACGGCTCAGCCTGCTCCTGTTGCTCGCAACGGCCGTGTTGTGTTCGAAAAACAGCGAATGTTTTGCCCGAGCGCAGCCTGCCGACTCTGGTTCAGTGGATAGTTTGCTAATCAGAGATCTGGGGCGCGGATCCGTCGTGCTGGATGGAACATGGCAGTTCCACCTCGGCGACAGCATGGACTGGGCTCAACCAGGAGTTAACGACGCGCCCGGCCAGGATGGATGGGAATCGATACGCGCGGATGAACCGTGGGGCGTACAAGGGCATCACTCCTATACCGGCTATGCGTGGTACCGGCGTCATTTGACCATCCGGCCGGTTCCCGATTTTCAGGGCCAGTACCTGCTGTTGATGCCGCGCGTTTCAGATGCCTACGAGGTTTACTGGAACGGAATGCTCATTGGCCATAACGGCAAGCTGCCTCCGCATCCGTCGTGGCCTTCGTCGCAGAACTCACATATTTTTGGTTTTCCTGGCGGCTTTCGCGGCGGGACGTCGCCATCTTCTCCACGCGGGATCGCAGGAGCAACCAGCACGATCTCAGGAACGCTGGCGGTTCGTGTGTGGATGAACCAGCTGGGGTCCTCGGCGACCGGGAATGCTGGCGGTTTGACCGATTTCCCCTTGCTTGGAGACTCGGACTCCATTGAAGCGCAGATGGCGAAGCTGGATTATGAGTGGCTACGCTCGAATCTCTATAACTTCACACTCAACATCCTCTATGGTCTGGTCGCTATCCTGGCTTTCCTGCTTTGGCTGCGACGGCGAAGAGAACCGGTGTTGCTGTGGCTGGCGATCTTTGCCGGCTGCCCGGTCGTATGGGGAGTTCTGTTTGGAATGCAGTTATCCATTCCAAACGCGCTTGCAGTCTCCATTTTGCAACCGATGTTTTCGCTTCGCAATGTGTCGCTATGGTTTTTGCTGTTGTGGATGTTGGACCTGCATGACAGAAAGCGACTGTTGCGGTGGGCGAAGGTGTTGGCAGCCATCACTTTGATCGCGGCAACGCTGGATGGTCTTTTGACCTATGTTCCGCTCCAGTGGTCTACCGGCGGATGGACGATGTGGGCAGATGCGAGTCTGACCGCGATTACCACAGTTGTCGAGGTCTTCTCGCTGGTGATTATCATCAGGGGACTGCGTCGGAAGCTGGATTCAGCGCGTTGGGCCATAGCGGGAACTGCATTTATTTCGCACATGCTCATAGTGGTTACATCTTCGAGCCAGCAGGGACAGCGATTCACGCATTGGAGATTAAGCTCAATCCTGAATACACCGCTGTTTTTCGTGGATGGTGTGTACTTCAATGCGCAAATACTCGCGGATACTCTTTTGTTCATAGCGATTTTGTACGCGGTTTATCGGTATACCAAGGAGCAGCGTGTTCGGCAGGCTTCCCTCGAGCAAGAGATGCAGAGTGCGAGAGAAATTCAGCAGGTTCTGATTCCCGAAGATCTGCCGGAAGTGCAAGGGTTTGCGGTGACAAGCGCCTATCAACCGGCTCGTGAAGTCGGCGGAGATTTTTTCCAGATCATTCCGTTTGAGGATGGCGAGACGGGCGAGGTTTCAACGCTGATCGCACTGGGGGATGTGAGCGGCAAGGGTCTCAAGGCGGCAATGAACGTCGCGATGATTGTGGGCGTATTGCGGACACTGGCGGACTCCGGTTGTGGACCTGCTGAGATGCTTTCGGGGCTGAACAAGCGGATGTTTGGGCGCATGCAGGGTGGGTTTGCCACGGCGATCGTGGTGAGGATTTCGCCGGATGGAAGTCTTACGCTGGCCAATGCAGGACATCTGCCGCCCTACTTGAATGAGCAGGAGTTGGATCTGCCGGGTTCGCTGCCGCTGGGGCTGACTTCAGATGTGAGTTATGACGATGTGGCTTTGCAGCTGAAAGCTGGCGATCACTTCAGCTTGTATACGGATGGTGTCCTTGAAGCGCGTGGCGCAAGCGGAGAGTTGTATGGTTTTGAGCGTGTGAGTGCTCTGTTTGCAGGCAGGTCAAGTGCGCAGGAGGTAACCGAAGCCGCGGTCGCGTTCGGTCAGGACGACGATATCACGGTGCTGACACTGGAACGGCTTGCGGCCGGGGTGCGATCTTCGTCGCGGCATAGCGCTGGGGCTGTGCTGGATGGCTCTCGGCGTTAAAGCATTTTCCGTAAAGACATGCACCGAACGACCGAGGCACGCGTGGCTTTTCACCACGAAAAGCCACGCATCGCCTGACATTCCCTGGGCCATACCATTACGGAAAATGCGTTAGAGCCCTTTTTTATTGCGAAATTGCCTGACTACTTCTGCCGGATCACGGTGCTGGCCGTCGATGGCCTCATTCATTGTGCGCATGTCGTCGGAGGTGATTTTGCCTGCCAGAGCCTGGAGTGCGGTCTGGATCTGGGGCCAGCGCTGGAGCGCTTCTTTCCTCACAAGTGGAACGGCCTGGTAGGGCGGGAAGTAATGTTTGTCGTCCTGCAGCGCGGTTAGTCCAAAAGCCTGGATGGGACCGTCGGTGGAGTTGCCCGCGATAATGTCGACCTGATGGGCGTTGAGGGCGCGGTAGAGGAGACCGAGGTCCATGGTCCTGGGCGCGTCTTTGAAGTGGAGGCCATAAACGGCGGAGAGTCCGGGAAGGCCGTCGGGGCGCTGCTCGAATTCATACCCTACGCCGAGTCGCCATTGCGGGGCATACGGTGCGGCCTGGCTGAGTGTGTCTATGTGAAGGCGCCTGGCGTCTTCTCCGCGAATGATCATGGCGAAGGTGTTTTCAAAGCCTAGCGGGTCGGCGACCTCTACGTTGTAGCGCTGAGCATAGAGGGTCTTCACGGTGTGAAAGACTGAGTCCGGATTGCGATCGAGTGGCTGCTTGAGGATCGCTGTGAGGGCTGTACCCGTGTATTCGACATAGGCATCGATGCGGCCTGAGACAAGGGCCTGCTGGCAGATGTAACTTCCGGCGAGGTAGAAGCGGCGCTCCACTTTCAGAGCCGGCTTCCCCTCGATTTTCTGGGCTTCGATTTCCTGAGCGAGGAGTTCGCCGAGGACTACCTGTTCGGTGAAGTTCTTGGCGCCGATTACCGGGTGGTCCGGGCGCGGTGGGGCGCAGGAAACCGCCAGCAGAATCGGAAATATGGCCAGGATCGAGAAGAGCTGTTTCATCCCGGCTGTTGCCTTGGGGTTCTGTAATGACGTTCGAGCAGGCCGAGCGCTGCGTCTGCGGCGAGAGCAAGGAGCGCGGCAGGAATTGCCCCGGCGAGAACCAGCCGGTTATCGACGGATGCCACACCACGGAAGATGAGTTCGCCTAACCCCCCTGCGCCGACCGCCGCAGCTATCGTGGCGATGCCCACGCAGGTAACGGTTGCGGTTCTGAGTCCGGCGAGGATGAACGATGCAGCCAAGGGAAGCTCGACTTTGAAGAGGCGTTGCATATTCGTGAGACCGAGCGCTTTGGCTACCTCAATGACCGAAGGATCGATGTTGCGGATGCCTGCGTAGGTGTTGCGAAGAATGGGCAGCAGCGCGTAGGCGGTGAGGGCAAGAATGGCGATGCGGGCGGCGCGGTCTCCCAGCCAGGGTAATGGGAGTAGAAAGCCGAACATCGCCAGGGATGGGATGGTCTGAAGGATGTTGGCAAGCGTGAGAATAGGGTTAGCCCATCGCGGGGAACGGGTCAGCCATATGCCTGCGGGGATAGCAATGACGGCGGCGAAGAGCATGGCGGAGGCGGTGAGCCAGAGATGCTCCAGCGTGAGGGTGGCGATTTCGCTGCCGTATTGAGAGAAAAAGCTGTTCACGGCTGCACCCCCTGCGGATTGGAGCCTGCGGGATCTCGCTCACCGCGATGAAAGGCCTGGATGTAGGAGCGGATCTCTGGCTGCGAAGAACTGAGGAACTCCTGCGGAGTGAGATTGGCGATCAGCTTGCCATCGCCGAGAAGCACGATGCGGTGCGCGAGGTAGAGGGCTTCATCGAGATCGTGGGTAACCAGCAGGACCGTCTTCCTGAGACGCTGGAGCAGCGTGCGAAGCATGTCCTGCATCTCCGCGCGGGTCAGTGGATCGAGAGCCCCGAAAGGCTCGTCCATAAGAAGAATTGGCGGATCTGCGGCCATGGCCCGGGCCAGGCCAACGCGCTGCCGCTGGCCGCCGGAGAGCTGATGAGGATAGCGGCTGGCGAAGGTCTCAGGCGTGAGGCCGACTGCGGTGAGGAGTTCGCGGCTGTGAGTCTGGCGCTCCAATTTTGGGCGGCCTTGAATCTCGGGGACGAGACCAACGTTGCGTTCGATGGTGAAATGCGGAAACAGGCCGGTCTCCTGAATGACGTAACCCATACCTCGACGGAGGGCGATGAGGTCGGCGTCGCGATTAGTCTTACCCTGAATCAGGACGTCGCCGCCAGTGTACTCGACCATGCGATTTACGGTGCGCATGAGAGTGGTCTTGCCGGAACCGCTGCGGCCGAGGATTGCTGTCGTTGTTCCTTCCTCGAGAGCGAGAGAGATTTTGTCGAGAAGTACGCGGCCCTGTGGGGTGGTGAAGAAGACTTCGCGAAATTCAATTGCTGGCGGCAATCCTGTCTCCTTTTGTATCTGAACGCCGACCTGGCTGAGCACTTCGGCAGGACTACTTAGCAGAAACAGTGTACTTGGAGGTTGAAACACCCGCTGTATTGTTTTGTCTATTGACATAATTGTTATGTTTAAGCAATATAACTATGTGAATGAAAACACAAATTCGAAGGCTGGGCCTGGTGAAAGCGGGATCTATAACCGCATCGCCGTGCTCAGGGCTGAACGGGGAGTGAGCCGCCAGCAGTTGGCTGAGGCGCTGGCAGTAAATTACCAGACCATCGGCTTTCTGGAGCGCGGAGACTATAGTCCGAGTTTGAAGCTGGCCTTTGGGCTCTCGGAGTTCTTCGGACTGCCGGTTGAGGCGATTTTTTCTACGAAGCCTTTTCAGCCATTGAGTGAGCAGGTTTACGGTGCGCGAACACAGGGATAGTTGGATCGAGGAGACGGCATGCGAACTGAATTAGTGCTTTTGGGCAAGCCAGTGGATCTTTCGCGGCAATCGCAGCGCAGGTCGCTGGTCCTGTGGATCTATCTGGCGATGGCAGCGGTCATGGCTGGCCTTGGCTGGCTGGATATGTGGCGAACGAGCGGATACTACCTGGTCTTCCTGGCAGCCGCGGTCAATCACTTCCTGCTGGGCGGCTACGGCAGGGGTGGGCTGGTTCGGCCATTCAGCAATACCCCTCCGCGCGAGGCCGGTGTACCTTCGCCTCTGATTCCGTTGGGGCTGTATCTGCGGTTGACGCACGTTGCGCCGGAAGGCGAATGGAGGAGTGATGAACGGGAGCTGAGTTTGCGCGACCGAGCACACTACCAGGCTTACCAGTGGATTTCAGGAGCAGTAGCAGTACTCTGGCTCGTCTCTGGATGGGCTACCTCGAAAAGCGCGACATTTCCTGTTCTACATCTCATCGCGGAGACGGTTCTTTACCCTGCTGTGCTAGTGACGGTAGTGCTGATGCTGACTCTGCCCCAGGCAATCATGCTGTGGACGGAGCCAGATATGGCCGAGTTCGATCCGGATTTTCGCGACTGAGCACTTTCAGTGCGCATATTACCCGATGAGTGCAACCTTGGCGCGCTTACCGAGGCGGACTACCAGACGCGCAGGGAGTTTTTCCAATGGAATGAGCGCGTTGCTGGCGGGTTCGCCGTCGAGTTTGACGGCTTTTTCTGCGATCTTGCGGCTGGCTTCCGCACCGCTGGCAGCCAGGCCTAGTTGGACAAGTAATTTGGGCAGGCGGATTTGCAACGCTCCGGGCGCTCCCGAGGGTCCGACCAGTTCCGCGTAGGTCATGGTCACTTCCTCGAGATCTTCACTGGTAGCCTTCTGCTGAAACATGCGAGCCCAGTTTTCGTCGGCGCGAACAGCTTCTTCCTGAGAATGGAAATCTGCCGTGATGGTGCGGGCCAGGCGCTTTTTCGCCTCCATCGGATGCAGTGTTCCTGCGGCAACTTCAGCTTTGAGGTCGTCTACCTCGGATTGCTTCAGGTCGGTGAGAAAGATCCAGTACTTCCACATGAGGTCGTCGGAGATGGACATGAGCTTGCCATACATCTCCTGCGGCGCTTCGTTGATACCTATAGCGTTGCCCAGAGATTTAGACATCTTCTGGGTGCCATCGAGGCCTTCGAGAATTGGCGTCATCAGGACGATCTGTGGCTTTTGGCCGTAGTGGCGCTGCAGTTCGCGACCGCACAGCAGATTAAACTTCTGGTCGGTCCCGCCGAGCTCTACATCGCACTCGAGAGCCACTGAATCGTAGCCCTGCATGACGGGGTAGAGGAATTCGTGGAGGCTGATGGGCTGCTCTGCGTCGTAGCGCTTGTGAAAATCGTCCCGCTCCAGCATCTGCGAGACGGTGAAATGCGCGGCCAAGCGGATAGTACCCTCGAAGCCGAGCTTGTCGAGCCACTCGGAGTTGAAGCGGACCTCGGTCTTGTCGCGGTCGAGAATCTTGAAAACCTGCTGCTGGTAAGTCTCGGCGTTTTCATTGATCTGCTCGCGGGTGAGCGGTTTGCGCGTAACGTTGCGGCCTGTGGGGTCTCCAATGAGCGAGGTGAAATCGCCAACGAGGAAGATGACCTGGTGGCCAAGCTGCTGAAAATGGCGCAGCTTGCGCATGAGGACAGTATGGCCCAGATGCAGGTCGGGGGCTGTGGGATCGAAGCCAGCTTTGATGCGAAGAGGTCGACCGGTCTTACGCGAATCTTCGAGGCGTTCGCGGAGGTCGCCGACGCGGATAATCTCTGCTGCGCCTTTTTGGAGCAGGTCCAGCTGTTCTTCGACGGGTAGGAATTCTGACATGACTGTTCAAGTATAGATTTGTTCGCCCGGTTCTGAGTCGAAGTCATGGCTTGGATTAGGGAGCCAGGTCCTGACAGGTCAGCTTCTAACGGGGAAGGTTCTGACGGGGCAGATCCTGTTGATTAAGATCCTGGCGCAGCGATTTTGCCGTAAGCTGGTCGGCCTTTCTGAGGTCGGGGAAGATAAGTGGCCAGATACCCGTGACGACCAGGGCCCCTATGCCGCCAACTACAGTGGCACGAACTGCCCCCATCCATTGCGCAGTGAGGCCACTTTCAAATTCGCCAAGCTCGTTGGAGGCCCCCAGAAAGAGCGAGTTGACGGCGCTGACGCGGCCACGCATTTCTGGCGGCGTGGCGAGTTGGAGGACAGAACTGCGGATGACAACGCTGATCATGTCGGCTGCTCCGCTAATAGCCAAAGCGATGATGCTGAAGGCAAGATTGCGCGACAGGCCAAAGAGGATAGTGGCAATTCCGAAAATAGCTACAGCTATGAAGAGGCGCTTGCCTGCCTTGTTCCGCAGGGGAAAGCGGGCGAGGAAAAGCGAGATGAGCAAAGCTCCTGCGGCTGGGGAGGCGCGGAGAATACCCAGGCCTTTGGGGCCCGTGTGAAGAATCTCCTGGGCAAAGATGGGCATGAGTGCGGTTGCGCCACCGAGAAGAACAACAAATAAATCCAACGAGAAGCTGCCGAGCAGCATGGGAGAGTTGCGAACGTATCGGAATCCCGCGAAAACGACACTCAGCGAGGTCTCGCGATGCTCCATGCGCCCGAGTCGCACGGAAAGGCTGGCGATCAAGATCTCAAAAGTTAACAGTGAGACGAGGGTGGCGATATAGACGATACCAGGGCCAGTGAGTTTCCCTCCAGCGAGCCACTGAAGCGGCAGGGTAAAGAGCAGTCCGCCGAGGGCTGGTCCGCCAATGTTGGCGAGCTGGAAGATGGCTGCTCCCCAGGTGACGGCGTTGACGAAATGACCCTCCGGCACAAGATTAGGAATGAGCGCAGAACTGGCCGGCCCTGAAAACGAACGGCCAGTGCCAATGAGGAATAGCACGCTATAGATCAAAAACACGTTATTGAGACCAAGAATGGCGATCGTCAGCAACGCGCTCGTGCAAATGATCTGAAGACCGTAGCAAAGCAGGATGATTTTTCGCCGGTCGTAGCGATCGGCAACGTGCCCTGACGGCAGCAGGAAGAGTAGTCCAGGAAGGAAGAGGGCAAGACCGGTGTAGCCGAGATCGAGTGCTTTGTGGGTGATTGAGTAAACCTGCCAGGCAACGGCGACGGTCTGAGCCTCTGCGCCGACGATCACCGTCATGCGAGCCATCTGGTAGCGGCGAAAATCGCGTGACGCGAAGGCTGCGAGTCCACTCACATGAGGGGCGCTGGGCTCAGGGCACATGGGCTGACTTGGTTATACCTTGTTCTGGTGGAGAGATAGCGGATAAAACGGAGAACCGGCTGGCAATATCTCTTGTTCCTCACCCTTGAATCAGATGTTGATTCAGGGGTGAGGAACTGAAATATCACCGCATCGAGTTACTGCTTGGGCGAGAAATAGCCTTTTTTCGTTCGGACAGAGTAACGCCGATCGTTGGCGAAAAGATAGATAGTTCGAAACGCGCCGTCAGCTTTGAAGTCGGCAGGAGTGTAGGTAAGCGCGTACTGGCTGCGCAGTTCCTCTTCAATACTGGTGAAGCCGAGAGAGATTTCGTTGATGGAGGGCGGGAAGAAGGCGCGTCCACCAGTCTCGTCGGCCATCTTGATCAGGACATCGTCACCCTTGCCTCGGCTGGGTGTCCAGTTGGTGCTGATGGCGTAAATGATTGTCTCGGCGCGCTGGCACATTTTGATGGCGTCATCGATATAAGCGCGGCTCTGATTGTCGGCGCCGTCTGAGACCAAGACCATGGCGCGACGGACTGGTTCCTGGCCGCGGGATACATCAAGTAGCTTGTCGCGGCAGGCCGTGTAAACGGCGTCAAAGAGAGCGGTACCGCCGCCGGGGCGGAGCTTGCTTACTCCCGTCTGAAGGGCGTCGAGATTATTGGTCCAGTCCTGGGTGACGGTGGGCGTGGAGTCAAAGCCCATGACAAATGCGCGGTCAGAACGAGCCCGCAGCGCGTGCAGAAGGAACTCGTTGGCGGACTGCTGCTCAAACTCGAAGCGCGAGCGGATGGAGGTGCTCGCATCGATGAGAATGCCTACGCGCAAAGGCAGATTCGTCTGCTGTGTAAAGGACGTAACCTTTGCCGGCGCCTTCTGATCGTCAAGCAGGGCGAAGTCACTTTGCTTGAGGTTGGGAATGAAGTTGCCATGCTTGTCGGTCACGGTGAAGATCAGGTTGACTTCGTTTACCGAGGTGGTGATCTTGAAGCTGGAGTCGTCTGGGTTACCGGACTGGTTTGGCTGGGCCTGCGGTTGAGTTTGGGGCTGCGCTGGCTGCTGTGCGGGCGTTGCAGGTGCCTGGCTGGACGGCGCTGCAGGGGTTGCAGGCTGCTGAGCGCTAGCTGCGGGGAGCACCGTGGTGCTGAGAAGGCAAGCCAATCCGGCTGCTAGAAACAATTGTCTGGTCATGGCAGGCTTCATTCTATCAACGCAGGTCAATTCAGGTGCTCCATATCGCGTGATTCTTCCCGTTCTGGCTCTGGCAGGGAAACTTTCTTCGTATCCGACACCGGGTCTTTTAGTTGGACGAGAAAGGACTCCAATTCGGTAGGAAGCGGAGCGCTGAGGCTGATTACTTTACGGCTGATAGGGTGAGTGAACTCCAATTCAGCTGCGTGGAGAAAATTCCTGCCCAGTTCAAGCTTTTCCGTGGGAGCTTTGCGGGTCGTGCTGAGCGGCAGGGCAATGATTTTGGCCGGTGCTCCGTAGAGCGTGTCGCCTACCACGGGATGGCTGATGGAAGCCATGTGGACCCGGATCTGATGAGTACGGCCGGTTTCGATGCGAACGCGGGTAAGGGTGAACCTGCCGAAGCGAGTCTCTAGGCGGTCGACTACGCGATAGTGGGTGATGGCATGGCGCGCGCCTTCGAGCCGGCGGGTGGTCATGCGGGTGCGGCGAACCGAGTCGCGGCTGATTGGAGTCTGGATCGTGGCCCCGTCTTCGGGAAGAACTCCCTGAACGAGCGCGATGTAGGTCTTCGTGACTTCGCGATTGGCGAACATCTCGGCGAGGGCTTCATGAGCGGCATCGTTTTTGGCGATGAGGATGAGGCCGCTGGTCTCTTTATCGAGGCGATGGACGATGCCGGGACGGAGTTCGCCGCCGATACCCGAGAGGGATTTAAAGCGGTGCAGGAGGGCGTTGACCAGCGTGCCTCCGCTACGAGCTTCGTCAGTGGCTCCAGAACCGGCATGAACCATCATTCCAGCGGGTTTATTGATCACAGCGAGGTCTTCGTCTTCATAGACGACTTCGAGGGGGATAGCCTCGGGGCGGGCCTGGAGGGGGTCAATGTGCTGCTGGCCCTGGACGGTGACAGCTTCGCCGCCGCGCAGTTTGAGGGATGCTTTTTCACGCTTGCCCTCGACCAGGACGTTCCCCTGCTCGACGAGTTGCTGGACGCGGGACCGGCTTACGCCGTCGAGTTCGCCGACCAGAAACTGGTCAAGCCGCCATCCTGCTGCTTCGACAGGAGCGATGTAGGTTTCTACTTCTGGATCGATATCTTCTTCTTGCACGGTTGCCTTTCAAACGGCGTGGCGGGAGGGCCGCCAATCAAGAAGAAGCAGGCCTCCGCATAACACCATAGCTAAGGCTACCAGTTGTGGGGTATCCGCGATGCCGCTGGGGAGAACTCCGCGGCCTTCCCAGTCACGAAAAAACTCGGTCAGGAAGAGTGACGCACCGGTGGCGATCAGCCAGATCCCTGCAATGTCCCCGGGACGGCTGCGTGGAATGAACAGCCAGCCGAAGGTGATGGCGGCTACGACGAGCGCTCCGATAGCGGCATATGCCTGGACCGGATAGACGGCGACGTAGAGCGGTGCGCCGCTCCAACGGGCAGCGATGGCGCTGGTGTAGATGATGGCGTGGGCGGATTGGCTTTCGCGGCCAAAATCGCTGCCTGCCAGGAGCGCTCCAAGCTGTTCAGCGGCCATACCCACTGCGAGCGGAGCGGCCAGGCAATCGGCGACAGAAAGGAGGGGTAGCCTCGCCCAGCGGACGTAGACCAAAGCGGCAATCAGACCGCCGAGAATTCCGACGGCGGAAAGGAGCGGGTGGTGAACCATGGCAATGGCAAGAAGCCAGCTGGGATGATGACGGAGGTCGCCGAGGTTCATAACGATCAGGAGCAGACGCGAAACCGCGAGGGCGCTGAAGATGGCCAGTACGAGCATGTTCCACGCGTGACGTGGATCGAGAGCAACGCGCCTTGCTGTGAACTGGGTCAGTGCTAGAGCCAGAAAGACTCCAAGAGCAGCGACGGCGCCATAGCTGGGAACGACGAGCGGACCGAGCTGGAAGAGGATTGGATGCACTTGGGGACAGTTTAATTCGGTACTTGGCCGTTCAACCGACTTAGGAGATACCGATTACTCAAAAGGTAGATACCGACCCACTTGGCCGTAAGTCTGTGCGCTGGTGAACCCGTCCTAAGACGGCGGGACTCTCCGCGCTTCATTAGGCATCCCAGACTGGTGGGCACGGCACACAGAAGCGATTTTTCGAGTCGAGTCCCTGTTCAATGAATGTTGGTTCAACCAGCGTTAACGAACTCACCTGCTTTGCAGGCCGGTCTCTGAGTGGATGCTATGGCATGTCGCTCAGATTGGCAAGCGCGGTGGAAAATCTTCGTTGAATGGGATTTGGTGGCGACAAATTCACATTGAGACGGAGTATCATGTCCGGCCAAAGCGAGTGCCGGTATTCATGTGCTAGTTGTTCGCGGCTATTGTTTTGTGATTCGCTGCGTCGGAGGCCTGTGCTAACAGCTTCTTCAGCACGGTTTCGATATCGCCATCGCCAACATGGCGGTCTTGTACGAAGCCATCCGCATCGATAGTGAAGGTGGTTGGAACGGCTTTGATGCCGAAGGTAGTGGCCAGCGGTCCGTCGAATCCGCCGTCGCGATATTGCAGCCAGGTCATGTTGTTCTTGGCGACGAAGTTTTTCCAGGTGGTTTCGTCCGCATCGACGCTGACACTGATGACGACGAACGGCTGCCCTTCGAACTCCTTGGCTATCTCGCGGAGATGCGGCAGTGCATTCACGCATGGCCCGCACCACGTGGCCCAGAAATCAACGAGCACAACTTTGCCTGCAAGACTCTGCATGGCGATCGGTCGGCCGTCCATTGCAGTGACCTGAAAGTTCGGCGCAACACGCTTGCGAGCAAGCTCTGGCTGCGTGGCGAAGAGCCGGGCGCGCGCGTATTGCAGTTCCGTGGGCGGGGCCAGCTTCATGTACTGCTGAAATCGGTCGCGGGCCTTATCGTACTGATGCAGATGAGCGAGGGCTACTCCATCGCCGTAGACGCAGTTTGCATTCTGAGGCTGCAGCTTGAGCGCTGCCTGAAACTCATTTTCAGCCTCAAGGAATGGTTTGTCGAAGATGCGATCACCACCCTCTGCGAGGCAGACGTCGCCAGTGAGGTAATGCACTTCCGCCTGATCTTCAGGAGAAGTTACATGGACCATCAGAAGCGATGCCTCATCATGCGCAGAGGTAAAGTCTCCGGTGAGTTTTGCTGACTTATAGGCTTGTAACTCGCAGGAGACGCAGTGGCCGCCGTCCAGTTGATCTGCCTTGCGGTAGTCAGTCAGAGCGAGGCCATATTTGCGATCCTCAAACTCTTTTGCTGCCTTGGCAAATAACTTGCTCGCTTTGGCGTCAGAGGGAGCCTTGTTATCCGCGAGAACAGTGACGGATTGTGCGGGCGCCACAGCGCCCATAGCTAAGAGGCAGGCAGCAAGCAAAGATATGCGTTGGGTGGATATACAGAACATGATGTCTCCGGAGTCGCACTCAATGTAACATGCCGGGTCTGATTTTGTTCTGCGGTTTATTTCGCAGGAAACAAAAGGCCCCGGGATTGAATCGTCCCGAGGCCTTTGAGTTAGTTGCGTTTCCAGTTCTTAGTGAAGACTGAACATGGTCTTTACATCTGAGTGCAGATCGGCGCGGCTGCTGGGGCGCGTGTAGAACATGTGCCCACCCGGATACTCCTTGACCGAGACACGGGCGGGATCACCCATGATAGGCATTTGATCTACGGTGAGGATAGAGCCCATGAAGGGGCAGGAGAGATCGTTCCAACCATGAACGATCAAGACACGCAGTTTAGGGTCGGCGGCAACGGCTTCACGGAGTTGCGGAACCGAACCCCGGCGCAGGTCATCTCCACGATCCCACTGATTGTTTACCTCGTATGAAAGCGCATAGTACCGTGCATCAACCTTCCATCCGACGACCCGTGTCACGAAATCGACCATTGCCGTCGTAGTAGGAGCGATGATGCTGGCGAGGATGGGATCATTGGCACGCTGATCAGGCGAGAAAGGAAAAGGATCAAACGACGTCACATTGGAGTCGTAGATTGAGCTGAGTTTGCCCTGTTCTCGATGGGCTTCGCGCAGATAAGCTCCAGTTTCAAGACGGCCGCCGGAGTACTTCACAAACTCGGGATCGAGACCGGTCAGTTCGGTAACTTTCTTGACGAGTCGCGGAGTAGCTTCAGGGTCGCTGCGGCCTTTAAGCAGGTCGCTGGCGTATTCGCCGCGGGTATAGGCGATGACATCGGCCATCGCTGCGGGCGTCAGTTTATTTTCGCGCTCGAGATGCGCGGCGGCGATAGGAGGCAGCGTGACCATCCATGGGATGGGAGACATTTCGCCGTTCTCATCAATGGCCGGATTGAGGTAAGGCGAGACGAGCACTACTCCGTTCATGGCTACGCCGAGTTGCGACTGCAGAAAGTGGGTGATACGAGGGCCGCGAAAGCCGCCATAGCTTTCCCCGACAAGATACTTGCGCGAGGTCAGGCGATCGTTTTTCACCAGCCAATCGTAGATAACCGTGGAGAGGTACTCAATATCAGGCGTAGTGCTGTAGAACTGCTTCTTCGTCTCGTCTTTGGAGACGAGCGAGCGGCTGAAACCAGTGCCTATTGGATCGATGAAGACGAGGTCGGTGAAGTCAAGCCAGGTGCCCGGATTGTCAGAGAGCGTGGCTGGATCGGATGGACTGTCGCCTTCATTGCCCACGTGGAGAGTCTTAGGCCCGATGGCTCCGAAATTGAGGTAGACAGACGAGGCGCCCGGGCCTCCATTGAGCGCGAAGGTGACAGGGCGATTGGGCGCGTCAACGGTATAAGCCGTAAAGACTACTTCACCACTCTTTTTGCCTTCTGAATCCCGCACGGGGATGGTGCCCACGGTCACCGTGTACTTGAGCGGCTTGCCGTCGAATTCGATGCTCTGCTGAACATGTGCATCGGGTGGCAGAGGTGGCTCGGCGTTCTTATCTGCCTTATCGATGGCAGCTGACTTATCTGTTGTCTTGTCGGAAGCTTTGTCTTTGTCGGCCTGGGCTGAAACGGGCAGAGTGACCAAAGTGAGCGACCCAAGAGCGACCAGACAGCTGAGAAATGGTGCAGCGAATCTTTGAGAGACGGGAGAGGATGTACGCAACATATCGATACGATACATCCTCTGACCGAGACCACACACTGCCCGCCCGGCACGGCAGTCCTGGCATGAGCTTGAGGGGTTGGTTACTGGGTTGGCGCAGCGCGGCGACGGCGACCGCTGAGCAGGTAGATGGCGGCGCGGAGTTCAAGTAAGGGATCGGCGGAGGGTTCGATACCATCGACACGCGGGATAGGGTCGAAAATGATGTGCTGCTGTTCCGCTGCGTCATGTTCAACGGGTGCAATGAGGTCGAGAGTGCCGAGTTCAAGAAGCGTGCGATCGGCAGGCCAATGAATGGTTGCGTCATCAACGACATCTTCTGCATTGGCAAGCTGCACCAGGATGCGATAGCTGATGGGTCCCTGGGCGATGCGCGTGGATAGTTCGTCGAAGAGGAAGTTGGGTTCCCGGGCAGTAGCTTCTTCGGCGGTCAGATGGTCGGCGCCTGCCTTGGGTACGATGCGATAGCGACCGTAGCGGGCGTGTCCGCTGGCATTGAAGAAATGCATTGCAGTGACGCCAAAATAGCTCTCGCGAGCGAAGCTTGAGGGCGCTGGTTTCGGAGTCTGCACGAACGCAAGCGCAGCGGGATGTGTGCCGAGGAACTGCTCTACAGGATTTGGATGAGGCGAGTCCGGTTTGGTGGTGGCAATGGCGCGCAGGAGTTCTAAAAATTCAGCACCCGTATGAGTCGGAAAACCGTCGGTAGAGTGGCTGACGATGTCGGTGTGAACGCGTTCTCCGAGATGGAAACGGACGGCCATACCACGGGGGTCGGCGTTGGGATCGTTGTCGGGGATGACCGGAATACCGGTGGAATTCGAAAAGCGAACGGTAACCGGCGTGGAATCGGTGTTGAAATGTGGCGCGCGAGAGAGAGATTTGGCTTCCGGCGAGGGAGTAAAGGTCCCGGAAAGCATGGCTCCCTTGGCGTGGGCTGGCCGGAAACCGGGATGTTCACCGAATAATGTATCGAACTGTTTCAGCAGGTCATTGGCAAGAGCCAGAAGCTTTTCATCATTAGGCAGTGGCATGATCTATCTCCTTATTTGGGTAAGACTAAATGGCTTGGCTCGCTTGTTACGTACGAATGCTTGTTGAAATAACTGTATTCGCAAAGTTTAAGACACTGGTGAATTTTGCTCATGATGCGGTCATAAACTACCGGCTCTCTGCCGTTTGCTCAATAAATGTTGGCGGATTGGAAAGTAGACTTTTTCCCAAAGAGGATTGGAAGCCCGTTACAATTGGGCTGTCCCAAGGATGTTTGCCCGTAAGCATTCCGCTATCCGCTGGAGGAAACTTTTGATAGGTACGATTTACAAGTGTGAGATTTGCGCGCTGGAGTCTTCCGCGCCCATTCGCTGGTTCGTTATTCACTGTAGTGACGCGAAGCTGGCGGTGTGTAAATGGACGGAAGAGCAGGCAGCGAAGCCGAAAGCACTGCATTTTTGCGGTGAGGCTCATGCGCAGGTGTACATCAGCCGGTGGTTTGAGTCGTTCTGCGGCTCCTCAGTAATGCTGGGCGGCAGGTAACCAGATTCTACGAACCTGTCTTTAACTCTTCTTCGAGAACCGTATCCAGAAGGCCGCGAAGGCTGCTGGCGCGGGCCTTGAGCTTGGCTGACTCCGTCGTTTCGAGGGAGTTCCGAAGTTTGAGAAGCTGCTCCTCGGCACGTGCAAGTTCGTCCGCAAGATTAAGGGCAGCGAGAACCGCCACACGCAGAGAATCAGCGGTGCGGCCATGGGACGCGACGGCGCGCATACGGTCGTCGACACGGGCAGCCAGGGATCGCACCTGAGCGAGATCCTGCCCTGACAGGTGATAGGCCTGATCGTAGATGTCGACGGTTACGTACGGCGATTCAATCTTCTCTTTTGCCATAAGACCTCTTAGAGTTCGAGAGCATCCAGCTGGCTGAGCAGGCGTTCAACGCGTAGACGAACCTGCTCACGTTCTGTGCGCAGGGAGTCAACTTCCTGTTGGAGCTGGCTTATCAATGGATTCTGCTGAAGCGACTGGGCTTCGATCTGCGCTTCAAGGGCGGATACGCGAGCCTCTGCTGCGGCGGCGCGCTCTTCGACGAGGGCGACGCGACCCTCAGCCTCCGTGCGGGACAGACGCTCGCGGCGAACGAGATTGACGGCGCGGAGAACACGTTCTTCAAGCCCGGCAAAGTCGTCGGATGTAAGGGGAAGAGTGGAAGCATCAGGCTCTGGCTCGACGGTTGCCGTCAGAGAGTGCGTCTCCGGATGCGGTTGCTCAGAAGGGTCGGGCCGCCAGATTGGGGCCGATTCGGCGGTTAACTGGGGTTCGGTCGCCTGGGGAGTTGCTGCTTCCAGACCTGGCGCTTCGGGAACTGACGCTTCCAGAGAGTGAAGTTCAGGCTCCCAGTGTGCAGCGGAAACTTCAGGGGCGTACGAGTGGAGGGAGGGCTCTTCTGCTACCTCGACCACGGTCTCGGGAAACTCTTCGTCAATCTCGTCCTCGATTGCCTCTGCAGCTTCGAGGGATTCGAGTTCTTCCGGGACTTCATCGAATTCGGGATCGGCAAAATCAGTTGGTTCATCGAACATGCTTTCCTGAGTTTCGATCTCGTCGGTGCGTGGCCCCATGGGCAGTAGTGCCATAATTTCCTCCGTGCAGGCCTTGTGCCGGGCCTTTCTTTTTCAGAAAGACGCGGCACTCTGTGAGTATAAAACCGTTGAGTGAGGAAAAGAGGTCAGCTACGCAGCCGCGCTCCGGTTGCAGAAACTACCTCGACAACACGCGCGGAAAACGCCTGGAGCTCTTCTTCCCGAAGCGTGCGATCAGGTGCCTGAAAGGTAGTGCCGAGCAGCAACGCGTATTCACCTGAGGCCACAGCAGTTCCCTGTCCTGCGGATGCGGATCGGTTTTCGCGGAAGACCTCTCGGACGCGCCAGTCGATGAGTTCGGGCAGGCCTGAGGCTGCAAGGGCAGAATCCAGCTGCGCCCATTGTGTGCATTCGGGAACTACGAGCGAAAAGTCACGACGGACGGGCTGGAAGCGGGAGATTTCGCGCACTGCAGGTTTGCGCAGAGGCTGGCGGTAGAGGCGGTCGATGTAGAGTTCCGCGACCAGGACTGTTTCTTTCAGCTTGCGCTCAGCCGCGAGGCGCGGGTGAAGCTGCCCCAACCATCCGACAGTCGTACCTTCGACAACGACGCGGGCGGCCCGATAGGGGTGCAGCCACTGAGGGGTAATTCCAGCCTCTACGGGGAAACTATCGA
>Ga0302140_10001411_pt1 | contig 31362 bp, 28 predicted proteins | sample I_Bog_E1_1_FD_202095 | JGI IMG/M metagenome (GOLD analysis project Ga0302140, IMG submission 202095) | Peat permafrost microbial communities from Stordalen Mire near Abisko, Sweden - I_Bog_E1_1 | ecosystem: Environmental > Terrestrial > Soil > Wetlands > Peat | place: Sweden: Abisko, Stordalen... | reverse complement strand
TATGCTACGCGCGACCCGGAGCGAGTTTTCTTTGAAATTCTGAACGAGCCGGAGGTCAACGATCCATACAGGTGGGCGGGAATTCAGGCGCGTGTGGCTGCGGCCATCCGCGAGGCGGCGCCGAAGAACACAATCATCGCCACCGGGCCAAATTACTCAGACATCCAGGATTTGCTCACCCAGCATCCGCTAAGCGACGGCAACGTGATTTACAACTTCCATTTCTACGATCCGCATACTTTTACGCACCAAGGCGCGGGTTGGGGCGTTCCCTGGTGGAGTGATACCCATGACATTCCGTATCCCGCGGACGAGAGTTCGATGGCCGAACTGGTCAAGGAGGTTCCGGACGCGGCCAACCGGTTTGCGCTGGAAGAGTACTGGCTTGAGCATTGGGACGGGCATCGCATCCGGCTGTTGATCGACGAGGCGGCAGCGTGGGAACATGAAAACAACGTGCCGCTGATCTGCAATGAGTTTGGGGCTTTCCGCGAACACGCAGATGTGCAATCGCGGATGAACTGGATCAAGGATGTGAGGACCGCGCTCGAGGCCGACGGGATCGGCTGGACGATGTGGGACTACCGCGGCAGCTTCGGGGTGGTGTGGAAGGACGACGGCCAGCCCGCAAAGGTGGATGAGAAAGTGGTCGAAGCGCTGGGACTCAAGAAGTGACACATTCATGACTGTTGAGATTGAGGTGTGATGGAGACGGTGAGAATCTCGATGGACGCGGCCGGCACAGTGGGCGGCGAAATGCAGGAGACCGTTGGCCGGCTGGGGATTCCGTATCTCTATCGCTATTGGGAAAGTCATGGGCCGCTGAGAATGGGGCCGGTGTCAAAGCCTCGCGCAGACAATGGGGAATGGGATTTGGAGAATACGCTGCTCTCCGGATTGGGATTGAATCTTCTGGAGACATCGCGGTTCTTGAGTGGGACGGACCGGCCCGGATTTGCTGCGTTCGAAGAGTGGATTCTGAAATGCAATGGCGGGGCCGTGGAGGAGGAACGGTTGACGCGATTGCGGGATGCTCTTGCGGGGAAGCCTGTGGGGTCGGCTGCCGGATGTTTAGACGATGTGCAGGGGCTGACGGCGGAGGAACTGGCGTTCTGGGAGGAGCACGGCTACGTGGTGTTACACGATGCAGTGGGTTCGGAGGATCGCGACGCTGCTGCTGCCGCAATCTACGAGTTTCTTGAGGCGGACCCTGCGATCCCGGAAACGTGGTATGGAAACAAATATGGCAAGAGCATCTGGGTTCCGTTGTTGCGGCATTCGGCGTTTCTTGCGAATCGGAAGTCACCGCGTCTGGTGAAGGCGTTTGCGCAGCTATGGGGCAGGGAGGACTTGTGGTCGACGGTGGACCAGGGAGGGCTAAACCCGCCCGAACGGCAAGACTGGCGTTTTCCAGGACCGCATGTGCACTGGGATATGACGCTGGCTCCGCCGCATTGCTTTGGCGTGCAGGGCATTCTCTACCTGACGGATACGGCGGCGGATCAAGGTGCATTCAGCTGTACGCCCGGATTTCATCGGACGCTTGAACCGTGGCTGAAAGAGCTGCCGGCTGGGGAGGATCCACGCAAGGCGGTGCTTCGCCATCCCGGCTTTACGCCCATTGCGGGGAGGGCCGGAGACCTCGTGTTGTGGCATCAGGCTTTGCCGCATGGGAGCAGCCCGAATCGAGCGACGAAGCCGCGGGTGGTGCAGTACATTACGCTGCGGCCAACGCGGTGGGCCTATACGGCGGAGTGGAAGTAAGCCGGAAGGTCTCACGGGCGGCCGCATTACTTGCCGGTGTAGGTGACGTGCCAAATAGATCTTGAGCCGTCGTCGGAGACGAAGAGAGACCCGTCTTTTGCTTGCGCCACGCCTACTGGCCGGCCCCACACTTGACCGTCGGAGGTCACGAAGCCAGTCAAAAAGTCCTCATATTCGCCGGTTGCATGGCCGTTGTGCATGGGAAGACGGATGACTTCATAGCCTCCTCGCTGGGCGCGGTTCCAGGAGCCATGTTCGGCTGCGAACCCGTCGCCTTTGAACTCAGCCGGGAACTGGGAGCCCTCATAAAACATCATTTCCAGTGAGGCAAAGTGGGGATTGACCAGGATATCCGGCGTGATAACTTTGGATTGCAGCTCAGGATGTTTACCGGGATGGCGCGGATCCTGAAGCCCCCCGCTGGGGCCCCCGTAATAGAACCAGGGCCAGCCATAAAATCCGTCCTCCTGCACGTGGGTTACATAGTCGGGAACCAGGTTGTTGCCCAGAGCGTCGCGCTCATTGGTTGAGCACCAGAGTTCGCCAGTGAGAGGGTTGATGGCTTCGCCAACGCAGTTGCGAAGTCCGCTGGCGTAGATCTTGATGAACTTGCCTTCGGGGGTAAACTCCAGCACATCGGCGCGATGGAACTCCTCGGGGTGGGTATCCGCGTCATCCACGTTGGAATGCGACCCGACCGACGCGAAGAGCTTTGTGCCGTCCTTTGAGAAGGCCAGGTCGCGGGTCCAGTGGCCGCCCCCGCGCAGGCGTCCGCCGCCGGGCAGATCGGCGAGGTGCTCCGAAGGTCCGCTTGCCGTCAGGTCTCCGTTCTTATAGGGGAAGCGGACGATGCCGTCGGTGTTGCCGATATAAAGCCACTTGGGATTGGGACCGGCGGGATAGAACGCGATGCCGAAGGGCTGGCGCAGATCGGCCGCAAACACTGAAACCTGCTTGGCCTTGCCGTCCGGGCCTGCTCCGCGGAAGACTTTGATCTTGCCAGTTTCGCTTTCAGCCAGGAAGAGATCGCCGTTGGGCGCGGTGCGAATCAGGCGAGGATTGTCCAGGCCGGTGGCGTAAAGCTCCACCTTGAAGCCCTTGGGCGCGATGGGCCAGGCATTGTCGGGACGTGGAACCAGTTTGGGGCCGTTATCTACCGATTCTTCAGGAGCAGGGGCGGGCAGGTCGGCGACGGTGAGATGACGCCGGATGCCAGGGGCCTCGTGAGCAGCATCGGTGAAAGCTGCGTGGCCGGTTAGCACCGTTTTTTGGGGGGTAGACTTAGTCGGGGTATCGGCAGCACGCGCCGTGTACGGCGACAGCGCCAGCACACAACACGGTGCAAGAATGCCCCAATAGTTCCGCAAGCGGGGAAAAGGACTCAACGTATTCATGGGACCTCTCAGATTGGATACTCGCAGAACCGTTCGATCCTCGGCCAGCCGCCAAATTCTCAAAATGATCGTCGAGGGATGGTGGAGCTGGGAAGCGCGCTGGCGATTACTTGGATGCGGGGGCGGCGAGATCCGGTACAGCACGTCAGATGGAGGTTACTGCCAAATGGTTTTTCGCTGCATCCCACGGCCTATTCTGCGGGAGCGATGAGGTACTGTTCGAGCTTGCCGTCGGGGTAGGTGTAGGTGGTGAGTTCGAGCTTCTTGCCGGGGTAGACGATCTCGAAGGCATGGAAGGTCATGCCGCCGCGGAGTTGCTCGCTGGTCTGGCGGAAGGTGAGCGGCTCGCCCAGCGGCGCCAGGCTGCTCTGGAAGTCGGCCAGGGCTTCGGCGGTGAAGTAGTCGTTGAGGTTGGGGGCTAGCAGGGTGCGGTCGATGCGGCCGGCTTGCAGGTCGTGAAAGATGGCCAGAGCCTGAGTCTCGGCCGGAGTGGTGGAGGCGGAGAGAAGCGCGGGGGCAGCAAGCCTGGCAATGGTGGCGGCTGCGCCGACGGCGTCCTGGTTGGTGAGCACGGCTACCGCGACGCCATCGTCGACGAGCACCTCGTTGTCAGAAACAAAGCCGGAAACCTCGCCGCTGTGTTCTATGGAGTGGTGGCCCTGGCGGTCCATGACCTCGACGCCCAGGCCGTAATGGGTGCCTTTGCCGTCTTTGAGCTTGACATCAGTGAACATCTGCTTGTAGCTGTCTGGCTTGAGAATAGATTGGGCGATCAGGCTCTCATCCCAGAGGGCTAGGTCATGGGCGGTCATGGCCAGCTCGCCTGCGGCAAACATCCAACCACGGCCTTCTTTCGGGGCAAGGCGCAGGGGGCCTAAGGCGTGACGGTAGTAAGCGGAAGCGTCGGTCTGGGTGAGCTTGGCTTCGTCGGAGTTCCATACCGAGGTCATGCCCAGGGGGCGGAAAATGCGGGTGGTGAGGAAATCCATGAGCGGATGACCAGTAATGGTTTCGACGATGCGGCCGGCGATGACGAAGTTGGTGTTGGAATACTGCCATTGAGTTCCTGGCTCGAAGTCGAGAGGCTTCTTGGCCCAGGTGTCGAGGATCTGCTGGGCGCTTTCGGGGGCGAGCATGGGGGTCATCACGTAGTCTTCGGGCCAGTAGTCCTGATAGCCGGAGGTGTGGGAGAGGATCTGGCGGATGGTGACTTCGTTGCCGCGGGTGAGGCCGGGAACGTACTTCCCGACAGCGTCGTCAAGGGAGAGCTTGCCTTCCTCCTGAAGGAGCAGGATGGCGGCCGCCGTGAATTGCTTGGAGATGGAGCCGATGGAGTAGCGCATCTCCGGCGTGGCGGGGACGGCCGGGGTGGTCGCGGTGGCGAGGTGTGCGCTGCCGTAGGCGTGGGTGTATACCAGCTTGCCGCTCTTGACAACGGCAACCGAAGCGGAGGGAACGCCGGTCTGCTCAAGAACCTGGGCGGCGATGCGATCGATGCGGGTGCGGAGAACGGGGTCGATGTTGTCGATTGTTTGCGCGGGTGTCTGGGCATGGGCGGCCGCGAGCGACAGGCACGAGATTGCGAGCAGAATTGCTGGGCGGACGAGCCTCTCAACGAGTTTCATCGGACGTTTCTCCCTGCGACAAGTTTCGCATAGATAAAACTTGATACCGAGTACGGTAACTGGCGCGCCCTAATGCGGTAGGCTGGGCAGAGACAGGGAGCAAATCGGCTTGAACAGCAAATCGACGGGGAGGGCAGCATGGACAGGTTGATCGCGGGGCACAAACGGTTTTTGAGGGAGGTGTTTCCGGGTAGGCGGGATCAGTTTCATCTGCTGGCGGAGACGCAGGCGCCGGAGTGGCTGTTCATCACCTGTTCGGACTCGCGGGTGGTTCCGGACCTGATCCTGGGAACTGGGCCGGGGGACCTGTTTATTACGCGGAATGCGGGCAACGTGGTGCCGATTACCAGCCACGATGTGGATGGGGTGACAGCGACCATCGAGTATGCAGTCGAAGTGTTGAAGGTGAAAAGCGCAATCTTGTGCGGGCACTCAGACTGCGGGGCGATGAAGGCGGCGCTGGACCGAAAGGGGTTGGAGGATTTGCCCAAGGCGCGGCGCTGGCTGAGCCATGTGGAGGCTGCTTTCAGCCATCGCCAGCCACAGAACCCGGCCGATGGGGAGCACGCGGAGCTGGCCTCGCTGATTCGCGGCAACGTAGTGGCGCAACTCATGAACCTGCGTGCGCAACCCTCTGTGGCGCGGGCGGTGGTGGAGGGGCGGCTGACTGTGCATGGCTGGTACTACGACATTCTTTCGGGGCAGATTGAGCAGTACGACGACGCAATGCGGCGATTTTTGCCGCTGGCGGAGTGAAGAGCGGGAAGATTGCGAGGCAATCGAGGGTGCAATCGGGCGGGAATCGGAGTAGACTAGTCTGTGAACTAGTTGATTTACTCGAGTGGACGGATCGGAGTGCATGTGGCGATAGAGGAGTGCGTTTACACCGAAATTGGCGCTTTTGACGCCAAGACGAAGCTCTCTGAGATTCTGCGCAAGGTCGATCAGGGTGAACGGTTCACGATTACAGTGCGGGGGCGAGCGGTGGCGAATCTAGTGCCTGTTACATCGGGTAGAAATGCGGCAGAAGTTGCCCGCGCTGTGGAGGGGCTGATTCATTTTCCCCGGCTCGAAGGGATTTCTAGCGACACGGTTCTGGAGTGGATTCGCGAAGGAAGAAAGTAAGGGCGCGGTATGGGACTGGTTCTCGATGCATCTGCAACACTGGCTTGGCTGATCAGACGCGCAGATGCAGCGGAAGATTATTTAGCAGATGAAGTGCTTCGATACCTTCGAGCCCAAGAGGCCGTGGTACCAGCGCTCTGGTTTCATGAGGTTGCGAATGGCTTGTTGGTTGCCGAACGCAGAGGTGGAATCGGCAACTCTAGATCGGCACCGTTTCTGGCAATGGTGAATCTGTTGCCGATTGTGGAAGACGCCGTGCGGCCCGTTGCGATTCAATCTACCGTTCTGACGCTAGCCCGTGCATACAAATTGACGGGTTACGACGCTACCTATCTGGAACTCGTGTTGCGTACCGGGAGAATGCTGGCGACGTTTGACCGGCAGTTGGCAGACGCCGTGCGATTGGCTGGCGGGCGGATCTTTGGCGATCCGGTCTGATCGTGCGGCGGAGCGATTCAACTCCGGTACTACTGCACTTTGAAGGCTTTAACGGCGATGGCGTTGGGGGTGCGGCCGGTGGGGAGCATGGTGAAGAGGGACTGAGGGACGCGAGTGCGGACGACAGCGATGTCAGACGAGCGGGTATCGACGACGAAGAGCAGATGGCCGCCGGCTGAGAGTGCGAGAGCTGACGGCCCGTCGCCGACGTGAATGGATTGCAGCCGCTTGCCGTCGTCGATGGCATACGGCGTGACATATTGCGAGTGAAAGTCAGCAACGTAAAGCATGGAGTTGTCCGCGGATACCATTCCTCGAACAGGGTCGTCGCCCATAAGATAAGCGCCCCCCACATCGTCTGTAGAGGTCACAACCTCGGAGATGGAATCGCTGAGGGAGTTGGAGACGAAGAGTTCACCACCGTCTGGCTTGAGGGCGAGATGAACAGGCGCGCTCCCTACATCCAACAGGGATTCAAGCCGGTCGGGCTGATCTGGATTGGTTTTGGAGTGGGCCAGAGCGACTGCCATGATCTGGTGGCCGGCGGAGCAGGCAACGAAGGCTTTGGTTGAATCGGGAAGGATGACGGCGTCGCTGGCGCCTGGGCAGCCCTCGAAGACGGCGCGGACAGATTGGGTGGCAGGATCGATCAGGCTCACACTGTTTCCACTGCGGTTGGCGACGACTAGCGTCTTGCCGTCAGGGGAGATGCGGGCGGAGACAGGAACCTCGCCGGCTCCAAGGACGGCAATCTCGCGGCGGCCTTTGAGGTCGAGCACGGAGATGGTGTTGGAGCCAGAGTTGGCGACGTAAGCCCGCTCGCCGGCGGAATCTACATCGATGGAAACCGGCTGACGCCGAACAGGAATGGTGGCTGCGACCGAGTTGCTTTGGGCGTCGATCACCGAGACTGAGCCTTGCCCGCCTTCCATGCCTGCGTTGAGGACGTAAATCTCATTCCGGGTGGGACTGGCGGCCACGGCGACGGGATTCCGGCCCACGGGCAGCTCGCGGTCAACGCGCACATTCACCACGTCAATGACAGTTACCGTGCCGCTTCCTCCGTTGGTCACGTAGGCGAATTCACGGTAGTCAGGCGCATACTGGGGGAAGTCAGTGGACCGGCAGGAGGTGAGGCCGAGCGCAAGCACGGTGAGGCTGACGGGGATGGCGTGCCGCAGGGTCATGGGTTCTAGCCGGCTACTGCGGTGGCGTGGATGCCGCGGGGCAGATTGCGGCTGACCACCGGCGCAATTTGCTGGATTTCGTCCATCATGGTTGCAAATTGGCTTGGATAGATGGATTGGGGGCCGTCAGAGAGTGCCTTATCAGGTTGGTGATGGACCTCGACGAGGATGCCATCTGCTCCCGAAGCGACGGCGGCACGGGCCATGGGGAGTACGCTCTCGCGCTTGCCGGTGGCGTGGCTCGGGTCGACCAGGATGGGCAGGTGGCTGAGGTGATGCACGGCCGGAATGATGCTGAGGTCGAGGGTATTGCGGCTGTGGTCGGTAAAGGTGCGGACGCCGCGCTCACAGAGGATGACCTCATAGTTACCCTCGCTCATCACGTACTCAGCGGCCATCAGGAACTCTTCCAGGGTGGCTGAGAGGCCGCGCTTGAGCAGGACCGGCTTGCGCAAGCGGCCGGCGCGCTTGAGCAGGGAGAAGTTCTGCATGTTGCGCGCCCCAATCTGGATGACGTCGGCCCATTCGGCGACCAGTGCGAGGGACTCGTTATCAATGGCTTCGGTGACGATGCGCAGGCCGTAGCGTTCACGGATCTCGGCCATGATGCGGAGAGCTTCAAGACCGAGGCCTTGGAAGGCGTAGGGTGAGGTGCGGGGCTTGAACGCGCCGCCTCGGAAGAATTGCACTCCGGAGGAAGCGACCTGCTCGGCAATGGCGAAGGCCTGATCGTGGCTTTCGATGGAGCAAGGACCGGCGATGATGGCCAGATTGCGGCCGCCGATGGCGGCGTCGGTCCCGGGAAAGCTGATGACGGTGTCTTCTTCTTTGACGTCGCGGCTGGCCAGCTTGTAGGCCTTGGAGACGCGGATGACCTCGGCGACTCCGGGAAGCGATTCGAGGTTACCGCGGTCTACTTCGCCTTTGTTGCCGGTGATGCCGATGGCGGTGCGCTGTGCGCCGGGCAGCGGATGGGCGCGGAAACCCAACTGTTCAATGTGCTCGCAGACCGCCTGGATTTGCTCCGGTGTGGCCTGGGCTTTCATGACAACTAACATGACGGGCCTCTCAAACCATCAGTTTAATGGCTGGGAGGGCGAAGGGCAATTACTTCAAGAGTGCGGGGATTATTCGGCTTCGTCAATGCCGGGGCCGGATAAGGCGACAACGATGGCTGGGGCTACGACGATGCAGATAAAGGCCAGGGCAATCAGGAACGGGTGCAATTGGATTCTCCTATGGAGGCTGATGTGGACAGCTACGACGGAGTCATCGGCTGGGCTGGAGAGAACTTGAGTGTCAAGCCTCAAATTTGGAGATGATTAAACAAATGGTCAAATACCTCTGCGGCCTCGGATCGCGAGTGTCTTGCGTAGAAGAACTCCCAATGCCCTTGGACTGGGGGGGCCTGTACCAAAGTGAGGGGCATGGGCCACTCGCATGCGACGATACGTGGGGGTATCTCCTTGCGACTGGGTGTATCCACCCCCTCCGCAAAAGACGCGGAAAGGACGGGGTGTCCCGCAGAGTTCTCCTCCGGAAGAATTCAAGGCCTGTATCCAATTGAACAGCATTCTTCCCAAAAACGCCGTAGGCTGCTCTCAGGAGAGTCGTATGCCAAGCCGAAATGTCAATCTCACCCCAGATTTGGACGATTTCGTCTTGACCATGGTCGAGGGCGGACGTTATTCAAATGCCAGCGAAATGGTACAAGCTGCATTGCGCGTATTGGATCGTGAGGAACGGACTCACGAGGCAAAGCGCATCCAATTGCAACCCGCCGTCGGTGACGGCGATGTTAGTCTTATTGCCGAAGTCGACGTGTTCCGGAAATTGTGGCTCGCACACAGCGAGACCTCACTCTTCCGGAGTGAGATTCCCCCTCTGGATCATTTAGCCCCCGGCAAGGACGTTCTCAAGAAGACCCCGCTCGAAACAGACCAGAGACGGCCCCCCATGAAACGAAAGTCAACATTCATTCTCAAAGCCATGAGCAGAGGAAACACCGCGCGGAAAACGTCCATCGCGGCCCGGCAGAGCCGGGGAGCTTCCTTGTGAGCCGCTCAAAGCGGTGCGTGCGGCCATTGCTTCGGGCCTTCCGGAGTGGATGCGATAGAGAGACTTGGCCGCCTTGAAACCTCTACAGCGTCTTTGCGCAGCAGGCATCGACAACCCACCGGCAAAAGCGAATAAAAAAGGGAATCGTGCGGGGGTAGGGGGTATTAATTTTGTGGTAAACATATCCCAAGTACGCCCCGTCTCTCCGACCGATGAGGAGCTTCGCGCACTTGTCACCTATTTGCCATTGAGCGCCAACAAGGGGTAATTATCCGCAAACCCCTGCGGTGGGGCAGACGCTATCCCTGGTCCCAAAATCGGGACCAGGGGCACTCAGCGTCGAATTGGCCTTTGTCTACTTTCATTGGTTTGACTTCACCGATTGAGCTTTAACCTGATCAGCAAGGAGCTCCATATCAACCGCTCCCGCAGATCGTAGTTGACCGTTGTTCTGGACATAGGTCGCTAGACCAATTTCAAGTAACTTGATGAGATTCGCACCTTGTTCCGGCGATAGAATGATTTTCACTCTGGGAATCCCTACTACTTCCGTGGGCGTTGCCTCGCCTATCTCGCCGAATATTAGTGTGATATCAAAAGGACTTAGCGAGAATCCCATAATGTTGGCATATACGGAAGGAAATTCATGGTCCTTCCATTTCACAACCTGGCCGCTTGTCAGTTTTGGTTGAGACTTTCCCATTATGCTACCTGGCTTTCTTGGGCCGGAATGCTCACCGGAGCCACAATGCGACTCTGAATGACACCCGATACCTCTGAGTGGTTTGGGGGTGCTGCTACGGGAGGCGTCACACGAAGCCACCAGTATTGAACTCGTGCCTCATGCCCGCCATTCTTCTCTTCGTCTTCAAAACTTGGAACGGCTAACGCTTCGGGGCGGATACCTTCGTCTAAGTGGGGCGTAGCACTCAGCCAGTCAATGTACTGGCTGAAAGGAACGAACCGAACCACAAGTGCCACGTCCAACGCATCGGCGATTCTCTTCAGAGATCTGATTGTTTGTTTTCCGTAGTCCGGAGACTCTAGGCGCGATAGATTGTTTTGCGTCATCCCGGATTCCCGCGCCAATTCAGCCTGGGTCATCTCGCGCTTGTCTCTAGTAGCCCGAATCTGAAAAGCGATACCCTCAGACAAGTTTGAAGCGACCAATTGTGCCCTGGTTTTCCTTCCCCTTTGAATTCTCTGAAGAAACCCTTTCCTCGAAACTAAACTCATGTGTATTCCCTTTCTCTTGTCGGAGAAGTCTCAGTCGATCCTTGGCAATATTTTTGCCCTTCCTGTCGTTATCGGCACTCTTGTACAAACCGAGCAGGATTACAAAGCAATGCCGTTCACCGGACGGGAAATACCCGTACATCCGAATCGGTCCAGCCCGCGTTTTGATGCGGATTTCACTCAGATCGTCTTCCAATTTGTCGAAGCTTGGCCTGATCCAGAGATGGCGTTCAATATCCTTCAGGTAGTTGATCCTGTCGCGGATTGAGTCGCGCTCCTCGATCCCCAATTCCTCATAAAACCACTCCTGCACGAGGCTGTTTCCCGCCTCTGTCGTGTAGCCCCGGAACGTCCATAACGGCGGCTTGTCCATAGTATCTCAAAAAAGAGATTCGGTGGTATGATTATTTTTCATCTCAATTTTGAGATAAAAAACTAGGAGAGCGTGGAGCCGGTGCCCCTAAGCGGATTTATACCCGCGAACAGTCCCGCCAGGATTGGGGTTCAACTCCCTCGCCTTCCTCACCAACACCTTAGTTTAAGACGCCCTGTCACGGCAATCTAATTGTTGCTGTCGTTCATCTGTGTACGGCGCATAATCATCTTTTGCGGTAAACAGATCCCAAGCACGCCCCGTCTTTCCGGCCGATGAGGAGCTTCGCACACTTCTCCTCTATCTGCCAGTGTGCGCCTGCAGAAAGTAATTATCTGCAAACCCCTGCGGTGGGGCAGATGAGTGCTATCCCAGGTCCCAAAATCGGGACCTGGGGCACCCAGATTAACGCGAGGGGACTTGGGTCACCCGCCACACAAGAATTGCGCCGTCACGTTCCTGAGATGATTTTTATCCGCCCTCGTGCATAATGAAAAACACGATGGCACTTTTATGGAATCCCGAGAGTTGGTCGCAGCGGCTGGCGGAGCTGGAAGCGCAATCCGGCGACCTGAAAGAAGCACCGCTGCGGCGCGATGTGCGTTCGCTGGGAACCTTGCTCGGCGATGTGCTGCGCGAGCAGGCCGGCGAAGAACTGTTTGCCCACGTGGAGGCGCTGCGCCAGGGCACCATTCGCCGCCGTGACGCTGAGGCCCGCGGCAGCGACGAAGAAGCCGCCCGCCAGGCCGCCACGGCGCTGGAGCTGGTGCATTCGCTGCCCGTAGAGCGCGCCATCCTGCTCACGCGCGCCTTCGCGTTCTACTTCGAACTCATTAACCTGGCAGAAACCAACCATCGCAAGCGCCGCCGCATTGCCCTGAAGCTGAGTGGCAAGGCCAGCCGCCAGCGCGGGTCCCTGGCTGGGACTTTGTCGGAGATGCGCCGCGTAGGCATCAGTGCCGACGAGGCTCTGGACTGGCTCAAGCGCGTGCTCATTGTGCCTGTCTTTACCGCGCACCCCACTGAGGTAGCGCGCCGCTCCGTCATGTTCAAGCGCCGCCGCATCGGCGAGTTTCTTGAGACGCTTGACCGCATTCCCATGCCCGAGCAGGATCTGGTCCGCCTGGAGCAACTGGTGCTGGCCGAGATTACCAGCCTGTGGCAGACCGACGAAGTCCGTTCGCGCCGGCCTACGGTGTACGACGAAGTGAAGATGGGCCTTGACTACTACGACGTCTCGATCTTTGAGACGCTGCCCAGCCTTTACCGCGAAATTTCAGAGGCGCTGCGCACCGCCTACGGCACCGAGATCGAAACCCTTGCGCTGCCCCAGGTGCTCTGCTTCGGCTCGTGGATCGGAGGCGACCGCGACGGCAATCCCTTTGTCACGCCGCAGGTGACACGCGACGCTATTCAACTGGCACGCGGCCATCTGCTGCTTTACTACCAGCGCCAGCTCGATGAGATCACGGGCCTGCTCACCAGCAGCGCCCAGCAGATCGCGGTGAGCGATGCGCTGCTGGCGCGGCTCAAGGCCTACGTGGCGCAGGTGCATACGCCGGAGGCCCAGGTCTTCGGAGAGCAGTATGAGTTCGAGTACTACCGCCGCTTCGTGATCTGCCTCAAGGCGCGCATCCGGCGCACTCTTGCTCACATGGATCACCCAGCCACGGCCTCGCTACCGGTGACGCCCTACACGCTGTCGCAGGGGCACGAAAAGCTGGCCAATGCGTTGCCCGCCTACTGCTCCGTCGAGGAATTCCTGGCCGACCTGGAGACGCTGCGGGACTCGCTCGCCGCCAATCGCGGCCTGCGTATCGCTCGCACCCTGATTGACCCGCTCATCTTGCAGGTACGCACCTTCGGGCTTCATCTGCACACGCTCGATATCCGTCAGCACGCCAAGGTTCACGCAGCGGCCTTGCAGGAGGCGATCGCCGACACCATTGCGCCGTCGCTGCCCACTGGCCTCTCGGATGAAACCTCCAGCGTGCTTGAGACCTTCCGCGCCGTGGCTGAGATCAAGAGCGGCTGTACGCCCGAGGCCATTCGCCAGTACGTCATCAGCGGCGCATCCACGGTTGAAGATGTTCTGGCCGTGGTTCGCCTTGCTCGCCTGGGCGGGGTGAATGTCGAGGGTTCGGGGCGCGACCCGGGGTTGATGCCGGTTCCGCTCTTCGAGTCCATCGAGGATTTGCGCCAGGCGCCCGCCGTTTGCCGCGAGCTGTGGAGCCGCCCTGACTATCGCAAGCTGATGGCTACCTGGGACAACTGGCAAGAGGTCATGCTGGGCTACTCCGACTCCAACAAGGACGGCGGCATGTTGACCAGCACCTGGGAGATCTTCCGCGCGCATCGCGACCTGCACGTGGTGGCACGCGAGGCCGGCGTCAAACTGCGCCTCTTCCATGGCCGCGGCGGCACGGTAGGCCGCGGTGGCGGTCCCACGCATCGAGCCATCTTTGCCCAGCCCATGGACTCCTTCGATGGCCAGTTGCGCATCACCGAACAGGGCGAGGTGCTCAACTTCAAATATGCAGACGAAGTGCTGGCCGAGCGCAATCTCGAACTCATGATTGCCGCGTCCCTCGACGCTCTTGCGCGACCTAACGCCCGCGACCCCGAGGCCCACTTCACAGGCATCCTCGAACCCGAGTGGGAGGCCGCGCTCGATGAGCTTTCCGCCATCTCATTCGACTACTACCGCACGCACATTCTCGAAGATCCCGGCGTCCTCACATACTTCGAGCAGTCCACGCCGATGGCCGAGCTGGAGAATGCCAAGATCGGCTCGCGGCCTTCGCGCCGCAAGGCGTCTCCAAAGCTCACTGACCTGCGCGCTATCCCCTGGGTCTTCGGTTGGACGCAGTCCCGCCTGCTGGTTCCTGCCTGGTTCGGCGTCGGCTTCGCATTCGATCAATACTTAGCCAAATCCGGCTCGCTTGAAATGCTGCAAACCATGGCCCGCGAGTTTCCGCTCTTCATTGACCTGCTGCGCAACGTGGAACTGGCGCTGGGCAAAGTGGATCTGGTCACAGCGCGCCTCTACTCCTCGCTGGTCCCGGACGAGAAGCTGCGCGAGCGCATCTACGACCTCTTTGAAGCAGAGTTCCACCGCACCGTGCGCGCCGTTCTGGCCGTCACCCGCCAGACTGAACTGCTTCAGTCCAACCAGGTGCTGGCTCACTCCATCAAGCTGCGCAATCCCTACGTGGATCCCATGCACCTCATCCAGGTTGACATGCTGCGCCGCAAGCGCGCCGGCGAAGATACCCCGGAAGTGAATCGCGCTATCGCCGCCACCATCAGCGGCATCTCGGCAGGGCTGAGAAACACCGGCTGATGCGGGCCGGCGCTTTTTCTGGTTTTATCCAGTTGGTGAATTCCGGAACGCGCCGTTGGAGATCACCACAAGCTCCGTTTTTCTGGAAGTGGCTCCAGGTTTTGATCGACAGATTCGGTAACTTCTTGGTTGGCGACAAACCGACCCCAACCTCCCCTCAGCATGCGTGAGCACAGAAATTATTTCGCATTTTCTACTGAACGCGAACGTGGGTGAAGTACGGCTGGCCGTTGCGGAGCTCATACGCAAACCAAAGCTTGGTGCCAACGCCGAAGGAAATTTGGAAAGCGCCTTTCTTCCCACTGCTCAGCACATGGCACTCGTCGATGGAGTCCATTTCGATTTCAGAATGCTTCAGGTAGGCGATCACGGATGGGGAAGCGAGACCTACAGCCACTGAGGACTTGGCTCCGATTGCCGACAGCAATCGATCGGTCCACTGAATCTGTGGCTGTAGAAATCGATGACCGAGATCCTGCACATTATTGGCGTTGATTCGAAGTATCCACACGCCTCGAGGCTCAGCGCAACAGCCGTAAGAAGAAAACGAACTAGTTGTCTCCTTCGTTGGCACGGTGAACAGATTGCCGGCGAGCTGAATCTTACGGTCTTCGTCGACGTAGAGATCGTAGGACCGAATGACGAGATTCTGAGCTTCGGTGCCATTCCACTGCCAAACGCTCAATTGCTTCATCAAGGTGTTGCCGTTAGTGGCTTGAACAGCGTCAATTGCGAAGCGTGGTTGACCTTTTTCTGAAGGCGGCAGCGATATAACATCTTGCACAACCAATGGTCCACAATAGTAGGCACACGAGTCGAGGAACGCCCAAAGCCCCATTTCGTCTCTTTTACGGTAGTGGCGCTCAGCCAGTGGCTTGATGCTCCACTGCGAAAGGAAATGGCCATTCGCATTCCGAGCGACGACAAAGAACGTCGATGTAGCGTTGGCAGACTGGCTCTCTTCGTAAGCCGCCGTTACGACATAGACGTCCGTTGCGATTCGGGTGGCGGAGCCTTCCATCGCGTAAAGGGCAGGTAGATTGGGATCGTAAACGTCAGGATCGTGGTGCGGCGGAGTAAAGTCCACGAAGAGATTGTCGAGATCGTTGGCTGACGGATTTGGATGCAGGTCGAGCCAGGCACCTGCCCACTCCCCGGCCAGGTTCCAACCCTGGGTCAACAAGGGTCGCATCTGCGTATCGTCCAGTGGTCGTAGTCTGCCACTCTTGCCAGACGTATTCATGCCGTCCAGCACCGACCGATGCGCATCGATCAATTTTGTCATCCCAGGCGTCAGGGATGGAGCAGTAGGTTGCGCAACAGCACAGAGCACAATCCCGTTAACGAAGAGAACCACTAGCACTGCCGCAACGCGACGGGTCAAGCTAAGCATTTTGCCGCCCTCGATTACTTCTGGCCGGGTGCCCCAGGTCTCGATTCTGAGACCTGGGATCGCAGGAACCCTTCCCAACTATTGTGGCTTATTCCTTGTTGCTCACGAGCGAGAACATGGCTCCTTGAGGGTCCTGGCCATTGATGATCCAGCTTCCGCCGGGCACCTGCATCGGGGCATTCAAGATCTTCCCGCCGCCCGATTCAACGCGTTTGACGGCCGCATTGATCGAGTCAACGTTGAAGTAGAAGTTCCAGCAGGAGACGGGTATGTGCGGTGCTTTGGCCATCATGCCGCCATCGCCCATCTGCTTGTGGTCGCCTTCATCGAAGATGCGATAGACGCCCATGGGGCCCATGTCCATATCGCTGACCTTGGTCCAGCCAAAGAGCTTGTTGTAGAAGTTAAATCCGGCTTCGAGGTCGGTCGTGTAGAGCTCGTGCCAGCCGATCGTGCCGGGAGTCGGTGGTGCGGGGCGTTCTGGCGAAGGCATGGCAGGGTTGGGTGTGAAGACCACAATGGCGGCGCCATGCGGGTCAGACAGGACGGCGAAACGAAGCATTCCGGGAACATCCGTGGCAGGTCTCAATAGTTTGCCGCCGGCCTCAACAATCTTTTCAATGTGAGCATCGACATCATCAACCGAGATGTAGCCGACCCAGGCGACGTGTCCGGGGATATTCAACATGCCGGCGATTCCAGCTTTACCGAGGTTGAAGATGGTGTACGGGGAGCCGTCCCCACCAGGCATCTCCTGGGTGGTCCAGCCCACAACGTCGGAGTAAAACTTGCCGGCAGCTTTGGTATCGCTGGTCATAAGCTCGTACCAGCTGAACTTTCCTTTAGGTGTAAACATGGCGGGGGTTCTCCTTTTTTGGGCGGATGGACCAGGGTTTAGGGGGTCCAATCGACTCGTATGTTGATATCAACTCGATTGGAAGTATGTCAATCGGATGGCATGTTAATTTTCAGGCAAAGGATCCTGTGAAGGATGAGATGTTGTTCAGTACGATCCTGATGGCACGGGGCCATCGTATTCGGTCAGGTTATATTGCTTCAAATGGGGACTGCGAGACCGGGCGCTTTTTCCGGTTTGATATTGTTGGTGAAATCCGGAATGCGCCACCGCAAATCACGGCAAACCCCGTTTCCGGGAAGCAGGGTCCGTGGTTTTGATCGATAGATCCAGGTAACTTCCGGTCTGGCGACCATCACTCACAATCACAGGAGAGCTAGAATCTTGTGTATGCGGAGAATTGACTTTGCGTATTCAGCATTTATGCTTCTCGCTCTGCTCGTCGGCGGGGCAAGCCATTGTGCAGCCTCCGAGTATCCACGTCTCGTAGAGCGCGATGGGAAGAGATTGATTTGCATGGTGCAGTCCAAAGACACCTTGTCTGGAGACTGCGGCACGGAGAGCTACGACGCGGTGTTCACGGCGAAGATATTGGCGGTCGAGCAAGTGTCCGACAGCCGAGGCAGAAATGCCAAGAAAACTCTTGGCGCAATTTACGCCAGTGACTTGCGCTTGACCGTTGAGCCAGAAGAGGTATTTAAGGGGCATCCTCCTCATGAAGTCCAGATCTTTGCCAAGCAAGGTGAGTGCTTTGCTGGGATTCGCATCGGTGGCGAGTGGCTGTTTTTTGGCGAGAGGGGCACGAAGACGAATGGACTTGAGATCTCTTACCCTCCGTCGAATTACCCTCCCTCGAATCCGAGCGGACCGGTCGAACAACGGCTTGAATATATCAAGAGGCTTCGCAGGCTTGAACGCGGAGATGGGCTTAGCTATGTGGTTGGCGGCGTAGAGTACCCTTCCCCTTCCTACGATTCCTCTATAGGGTTCCAGCCTACCCCTAGACCGAACCACCGATTGCTGATCAAGTCGGAGGACGGAAAGCAAAGCTACCCAGTAGCGACCGACGTGGAGGGCAGATTTGAGCTTGGACCAGTTGCCCCTGGGTCTTTTTCGATTGATGCGAACACCGACTCGCGGTTTCAGAGCGATACGCTCAATCGCGCGGTTACCCGGGCCAACGGATGCTCCTTTGTGACAATTCTGCTTGATGCTAACGGTGAAATCAGCGGAAGGGTGATCCTTCCGGAGGTTTACCTACGCAAGATATCGGAGAGTCATAACGATCTTCCGCTTTTCTCCGTAGAAATCGATACCTTGGATGGCGAGGCTGCCGCAGGGAGTTCGATGGGGGAGGGCCTCACGTTCACAGTGAGGGGACTACCCCCGGCAACCTATATTGTCCAGTTGGTATACGGCCCAGACGAGCCGTGGTTAAGAATGCCTGTGTATGCTCCCGGCGTGACCGATAAGTCAACTGCGCTCCGGGTCAACCTGGGTTTGGCCGAGCGCAAGGCCGGACTTGAGATTCGTGTACCACCTGAAGCGCTGAAAGCAGCGAAATAAAGGTAGCTTGACACAAGGGGTCGTCCTCCCGAGGCATCTGATCATTCTCCTAGAGAGAAGCCCCGCCCGATCGCGGTCGAGTCACCGACCATACCGAAGTATCTCTGAAATACCTGGAGAATCCCCTTGCGCAACTCCAGTGGAGCGATCCATTTCACTCGTGCACTAACGGCCGCCCGATCTCCCAATGGTGTCCATAGGGATCGACCACGCGCCCGAGGTGCCAGCCATGCCCGTCGCGAACCGGGTAGACCTGAGAAGCGCCCGCCTTGATCGCCTGCTCGAAGACGGCATCGGGGTCGGCGACCGTGAAGATGATCCGAACCGTCGAGCCGCCCAACGACTCGGGACTGAAGTTAAAATGCTTCGGCGATTCGTCGGCCACCCAGAACTCCGCGCCATCCACGGAGAGACGCACGATCGCACTTTCGCCCGGGTTCCCTAATCGGAAGACCTCCACAGCTCCAAACGCAGCTTTATAGAACTCGACCGCCTCCACACTCTTCCGCACGGACAGCCAGGGAGCAATCGTAGTTGGTACGGAAATTTCTCCTGCGTCACCCATTCACTTCTCCTTCGCGGCCACGCATCACCGCATGGCCAGATGCACGGTCACGTGGATCCCGATGCCGATGGCTGTGAACAGAATGCCCGCCGCGATCGGGGTCCGTTTGCGCCATAGCAGAATCGCCGACACCACGAAGATGATCTCCGGAATCACGATGGCGCCCAGGAAATAGGGCCAATGCCCGTCGTGATGACCAAGCCCCGGAAAGACGGTCGTGAGGATTCGCATCAGCCCGAAGGCGGCCAACGCCAGGATCAGCGCCAGCAGCGCGCCGGACGCTACGCCCATTGCTTTTTTCCCTGTCGAATTCATGTGCCCCTCCTTGTTTCTTTCCTTCCGTGAAATCCAATTCCGCCAGCCGCTCGCCGCGTGCCGCAAAATCGCCGTCGTGCTCCCCAGCGCCCAAAACAACGCCGCCCAGTCGCCCTCGATAAACTCCAGCTCCCGCAGCATGGCGCTGGCCCATTCGCAGCTCTCGTCCGGAGCCAGGCGCAGCACCGCCCGCAGCAACTTCGCTGCCAGCCTGCGCGGTGTTCCCATCAGCGCACCACCAGTCCAAGCGCCACCTGACTCAGTCCGCTCGCAGGCGCCGCAGCGTTTGCGCGTGCGAATCGCAACCCCTCCGGCGTAAACCGGTACATATGCCGCGGAGGCTTGCCGGGCTCAGCCGCCTCCCACTGCGTCTGCAACAGTTTCCGCTCAGCCAGCCGCATCAGGATCGGATAGAGCGTGCCCGACTTCAGGCCCGTGACCCGGCTCAAGTCGTAGCCGTACTGCCACTCCTCGGCCTGCTCGAGAAATGCGTCCAAAACCAGGATGGTTTGTGGGGAAAGTCTCAGCTTCATGACCAAACTCTACATATGTAGAGTTTTCTTGTCAACCGGAATTCTTGCGGATTTCGTCCTCTTTATGTATCGCTCGCCCTGTTCCCCTTGCCATACTCCGCTCCCCGGGTCTACTCTGTTTTCATGCGTCGATGTCGCTAACACCGTCCTGGTGACAGCTCCGATGCGGACGTGCGCCCCATCCGCGCGCGTTATTCCCGACTGACAGCTCCACCGTCACCCCAAACCCCTTGAAATCTGAAGACATGGGCCACTGGCCCAGAAAAAGGAGATCATCATGGCGCGCATTGCCGCGGATGTAACTGAAATCATTGGCCATACCCCGCTGGTACGGCTTAATCGCATAGCGGCTGGATTGCCCGCTACCGTTCTGGTCAAGCTGGAAAGCCAGAACCCTGTCAGCAGCGTAAAAGACCGCATCGGCTTCGCCATGATCGACGCCGCCGAGAAGGCCGGCAAGATCACGCCCGGCGAAACAGTGCTCATTGAGCCCACCAGCGGCAACACCGGCATCGCCCTGGCCTTTGTGGCCGCCGTCAAGGGCTACAAGCTCATTCTCACCCTGCCGGAGACCATGAGCCTTGAGCGCCGCGTACTGCTGCTGGCCTTCGGCGCTCAGATCGTGCTGACCCCCGGACCCAACGGCATGAAGGGCGCTATCGCCAAGGCCAATGAGATTCTGGCCAAGACCCCCAACGGATTTATCCTGGGGCAGTTTGATAATCCCGCCAACCCCGCCATCCACTATGCCACCACCGGCCCCGAGATCTGGGACGATACAGACGGCAAGGTAGACATCCTCATCAGCGGCGTGGGCACCGGCGGCACCATCACCGGCGTGGCCAAGTACATCAAGGAGCGCAAGCCCAGCTTCAAGGCCATCGCCGTCGAACCCACTGACAGCCCCGTGCTCTCCGGCGGCAAGCCCGGACCACACAAGATCCAGGGCATTGGCGCAGGCTTTGTGCCTTCCATTCTCGACACCAAGCTGGTGGACGAGGTCATCCAGGTCACCAACGAAGAGTCCATCTCCACGGCACGCAAGCTGCCGCTCTCAGAAGGCTTGTTTGTTGGCATCAGCTCGGGAGCAGCGGTTGCCGCTGCGCTCAAGGTGGCCGCAAGGCCCGAGAACGCTGGCAAGGTGATTGTTGCCATTCTGCCCAGCTTCGGCGAGCGCTATCTCTCCAGCATCCTCTTCGAGTCGCTGCGCCAGGAGGCCCTGGCCCTGCCCACCGAAGCGATTGCTGTGTAGTTGATGGTTTTAAGAAGTCCACGTTTTGAAAGGGCACGACTTTAGTCGTGCCGCAGGACAGATAAAAGAGAAATTGGGCTTTAGCCCCTGAGGGAATGTATTTTCAATAACTGGCATTCCCTCGGCGGCTAAAGCCGCTCTTCAATAGGCCCTCATTCGGCACGGCTAAAGCCGTGCCCTTTCAAAGCACCGCCTCGACCTGGTTCTCAGAACTGCACTATCTAGCTCACCATGTCCCTGTTCGCCCGCATCCGCGATGACATAAACTCCGTGCTGGAGCGCGACCCCGCTGCGCGCTCCCGGCTCGAAGTCTTTCTCTGCTATCCGGGCCTCTGGGCCGTCTGGATTCATCGCATCTCCCACGTTCTCTGGGGCGCAAAACTGCGCCTTCCAGCACGTCTACTTTCCCAAGTCGCCCGTTTCTACACCGGCGTGGATATTCATCCCGGCGCAACGCTGGGCCACCGCCTCTTCATCGATCACGCAACCGGCGTCGTCATCGGCGAAACCGCAATCGTGGGCGACGACGTAACCATGTATCAGGGCGTCACCCTCGGCGGCACCGGCAAGGGCCACGGCAAGCGCCATCCCACCGTCTGCGACAACGTCTTCATCGGCAACAATGCCAACGTGCTCGGCAACATTACCATCGGCGAAAACTCCCGCGTGGGCGCAGGCTCCGTAGTACTCTCCGACGTGCCGCCAGATTCCACCGTCGTCGGCGTTCACGCCCACATCGTCTATCGGAATGGTCAGCGCGTCCTCATCACCGATCCCCACGACATCAAAGACCCGCTCTCGGATTCCCTCATCGCCCTCGACGCCCGCGTCGAGGAGCTTGAAAAGCAACTTGGCGGCGTAGCCCAGCCCGCCGAGCCCTTTGCCGCCGAAGCCGCCGAGCGCGAAGCCTACCGCGCCAAGCTGGAGCGCATGAAGCAGTATGTCTCCATGGGCGAAGGCATCTAGTTCGCCGCCACAACCCTCTGGTATCTCCCTCAAGCCAGAGCCTGAATACCGTGCGCAAATGCCTATTCGCAACTGGCCAACGCCCCAGGCTTGACCAACCTGCAAGAATGAGTTCCTCATCCTTGACGCAGCATTGTCGCAGCTTTATCGCGGCAAGGCTGGGATATCGCACCCTTCGGCCTGTAGTCCTGTCCCTTGCAATATCGAAGGATTGGCTACCAATCAGTGGAGCAAGCAAACAACTGGTTGGTTTAGGAGTGGCGGCCCACTGTTCATACGGATTCTCCCCGCCTACTTATCCGATCGCCTTCGGTCCATTCCACAAAATGGGCATAGGGGTCTGCCCCGAAAGTGCGCTCGTTTAGCCGCGAGGGGGATTCTCATCCACCGGAGACTTTGCGTATGGTCGCAGATGTAGCAGGAAAATTCCCTAAATCCCCCCCCGTGTTTGATAGCACGCCCCAATAAGACTTCCCTAAGTGTGCGGTTCCCCTCGCGCCTGCGTACAAGAATTCTGGAGGATACAGATGAACAAACTATTATTCGTAGGTGTCGCAATCGCGATGGGTGTTGTCCTGGCTCCGCGTGCGTCCGCCAGCCCGTTAATCTTCGATCACTTTAGCGACACGTATACCCTAACGTCGTATATCCCGGCTGATCAGGGATCCGATGTGTCGCTGGTCAATGCATTCATTGCAAACAACTCCGGCACCGAGTCTCTTGCAATCACAGGCTTCGAGTACTACCTCGGGGGTAGCGCCGTAAGTGGCGCCGCCGCCGACACCCCGAGCCAATTCCTGAGTGCAGCGAACGGCTGGACCTACGATCTCGGGGTGGGGAATTACGGCGATGGGACTGGCACTGCGTGGAGTAAAAACGGAAGTCCAACAGTCAATGGCGCGGTGGCGCCGAAAGACGCCTCGAAAAAGGATTACCTGTCTGAGGTCGCGCTGGAGAATAGCAGTTCCTCAGGCTTTTGCTACACCGGCGAAATTCTCGCTCCGGGCATCGGGTGCGAAGTTGAGTTGCTGGTGACACCCAACTACGGTGGAGCGGAGGGCACCTCGTCCACGACGTTTATTTATGGCTACGCGGAAGGCGTCGACGGAAAAGGAACTTACAACCCAGTAACTGAGAGTTGGTCGAGAGGCAGCGATAACGTCGTGGCCCAGGGCATGGTGGAGTCGATCGACATCAATGTCGCTCCCGAGCCTGCTTCACTTGCGCTGATGGGTACCGGCTTGGGCCTGTTGGGCTTCGGCCTGTTCCGGCGTAAGCGGTCTGCGCGTTCCGAACCCTCGATGAGCCGGATCACGATTTCCTGACACAACGGGGAATACTTGCACTACTGAACGCCTTGATCTCTGTCGGCCGGTCTTCGCACTCAGCGAAGGCAGGTTTTGACTGCACAAATCCTGCCCAGTGCCACTTGCCGGCATCGCCATCGGCGTAAGCTCACGCGCGGGCGCAGGCCCCATGGTGCCATCCGACGGCCGTCAGATTCCACCGCCGTCGGCGTTCCTGCCCACATCGTCTATCGCAGCGGCTATCGCTTCCTCATTGCCGATCCCCACGACATTAAAGACCAGCTCTCGGATTCCCTCATCGCCCTCGACGCCCGCGTCGAGGAGCTTGAAAAGCAGCTCGGCGGCCCTGCCCAGCCAGACGAACCCTTCGCCGCCGAAGATGCCGAACGCACCACCTACCGCGTCAAGCTGGAGCATATGAGGCAATATGTCTCCAGGGGCGAAGGCATATAGACCTGCGGCTTTCTGACCTTGCCCGTGCAAAACGTATCCCTTGGCTGGCTGTTTCAGAGGAGAGAGGCAGCGAAGATGACGACGTCGACGCTAGGCTCTGCCATGCGGTGCTTTGTTAGAATTGCGGATGCCTATGTTACGAGGATACTCACTTCTGAATGGCGAGCCCCTGGAGGGATCCGGAGCTACCTTCGCTGGTTTCGACCCTGCCACTGGAGCCCAGCTTCATCCGGTTTTCCATGGCGCTTCTGCCGAAGATGTCGATCTGGCTGCGAGCCTGGCCGGGGAAGCCTTTGCGGTATACGGCAAATTGTCTGGCCGGGAAAAGGGCCGGTTCCTTCGCCTTATTGCCTCAGGCATCGAAGGCATTGCGACTGAGCTGGTGGAGCGGGCGCATCGAGAGACCGCATTGCCGGAGAAACGCCTTCAGGGCGAGGTAGGGCGGACCGTCTCACAACTCCGGCTTTTTGCGCAGCTCGTCGAAGACGGTTCGTGGGCCGCAGCTCGAATCGACCCGGCGGAGCCTCAGCGTACTCCGTTGCCCAGGGCGGATATTCGCTCTGTGCTGCGCCCGTTGGGTCCGGTTGCGGTATTTGGAGCGAGCAACTTTCCACTCGCGTTTTCAGTCGCCGGGGGTGATACTGCGTCCGCTCTCGCCGCAGGCAATCCCGTGATCGTCAAGGCTCATTCGGCGCATCCGGGCACAAGCGAGCTGGTGGGGCAAGTGATCTGCCGCAGCGTGAAAGAGTGCGGCCTGCCGGTAGGCGTTTTCGCGCTACTCTTCGGCACGGGCGCGCAGGTTGGATCGGCGCTGGTGCGGCATCCCAAGGTAATGGCTGTTGGCTTTACCGGCTCGCTGTCTGCCGGCAAGGCTTTGATGCAACTAGCCGCGGCACGGCCGGAACCCATCCCCTGCTTCACTGAGATGAGCAGCACCAATCCGCTCTTCGTGCTTCCTGAGGCTCTGCGCACGCGCGGCGCGCAAATCGCCGAAGGCCTCTTCGGCTCGTTCACATTGGGCGTGGGGCAATTCTGCACCAAGCCTGGACTGGTTTTTCTGCCGCGTACTGATGAAGCGGACACGCTGGTGGCTGCTCTTGCGGCTCGTGTGAATCAGGCGACGGCTTCGCCGATGCTGACGGAAGGAATATGCAAGAGCTACGAGAGCGGAGTGAAGCAGCGGCAAGGGCATGGCTCGGTAGAGTTGCTCGCGCAGACCCGTTCGAAAGATGGCACAGGCCTCGGGTATGTCTTCCCCGCCCTGTTTCAAGTGAGCAGCAGTGAGCTACTCCGCGATGATGAACTGGCACATGAGATCTTCGGACCCAGCACGCTGATCGTCCGCTATACCAATCGAGAAGAATTGATCGCGCAGGCGCAGGCGCTGGAAGGCCAACTCACCGCGACCTTGCATGGAACCGATGCCGATATCGCCAGCTTCGCCGACCTTGTCGATGTTCTGGAGCAAAAAGCGGGAAGGCTTGTCGTCAATGGCTTTCCGACGGGCGTAGAGGTTTGCCACGCCATGGTGCATGGCGGGCCGTATCCGGCCACCAGCGATAGCCGCTTCACTTCTGTCGGCTCGCAGGCCATTCTTCGCTTCGCGCGGCCCGTTTGCTACCAGGATTTTCCGCAAGCGGCATTGCCTGACGAGTTAAAGGACCAGAACCCGCTGGGCATCTGGCGCCTGGTCAATGGCTCTTTCACGCGCGATGCGCTGGAACATCAACCAGGGTAGTGTCCACGCTTTTACGCGCAGGCATTGCTCGCAGGCTTCGCATCCTTCAGCCCGAAGATGATTCCGCCAGCGAGCATGAGCAGCATGGACATGAAGAAGTATCCGGCGCGCGAATTGCCGGTGACGGCTTGCAGTTGGCCGACCAGCCACGTGCCGATGAACGCGCCCAGGGCTCCGCAGCAGTTGACGAGGGCCATTACTTCGCCGGCTACATTTTTCGGCAGCATCTCAGGAACAATCGAAAAGAAGGGTCCGTAGGGCGCGTACATGGCTCCGCCAGCAACAATCAGAAATGTATAGGCGAGCCAGAAGCTGTACCCAGCGGTCATCGAAGAGATGAAGAGTGCTACTCCCGCGAGTACAAGAAACGGACCGATGTAGCGTTTACGGCTGAGGGTTCGATCGGAGAAATGCGCGACCCCCAGCATGAGAATGACTGCCAGCAGAAAAGGAACGGCGTTGAGCAGGCCAACCATCTCGATGCCGCGCTCCGATCCTGCCCGGATCATGGTGGGCAGCCACAGCACGAAGCCGTAAATGCCGGCGCTCCAGCAGAAATACTGCAAACACAGCAGGAGTACGCCGGGTACGCGCAGAGTCGCCCGGAAGTTCGCCATGCGCGGCAGGGTTGTCTGCTCCAGCGCAAGCTCGCTGGCAAGTTGGTCGCAGCAGTCTTTGCTCATCCATTGCGCTTCCTGCGGATGGTCGCGCACAACCATGACCCAGATGAAAGCCCACAGAATCGACGGGATTCCTTCGTAGACAAAGGTCATCTGCCAGCCAACCGCCTTGATCATGTATCCAGTCACTGCGGACATCCACAGCACTGTCACAGGATTCCCCAGCATGAGTGCCGCATTGGCCCGCGAGCGCTCGGCCCGCGTAAACCAGTGAGTCAGCAAGATCAGCATGGCCGGAAAGATCGCGCTCTCTGCCACGCCGAGCAGAAACCGGTCAAGGGCCAGCAGCCAGAACTCGTGGATCACTCCCGTCAAAGCGGCCAGCGCGCCCCAAAATAGCAATGCAACAAACACCAGCCGCGTAGCGCTCTTGCGCCGCGCATAGGCTGCGCCGGGTATCTGAAAGAGGAAGTAGCCGAAGAAGAAGAGCGATCCTAGAAAGGCTGACCGGGAGTTGTTGATGTGGAGCGTTTGCGCCATCCCGGCCGCCGCGCCGAAGCCGTAATTTGCCCGATCGAGATAAGCGAGGCTATAGGTAACGAAAACCGCTGGCATAAGGAACAGCCAGCGGCGCCGCAAACCCGGCTGACGGGGTGCCGAGTTTGGCGCTAGTTTCTCAACCACACAAGCTTTATACCACCTCGTGGGCATGATCTGATTTCGGGTACTACTGCTCCATCGTGCGCTCTATCTCTATACTTGAGAGCGAAAGGAAACTCCCATCGCCACCATTTCGCTCACTTCAGTGCTGGAGACTGCGGACCCGAGTCTTCTCAGCGTAACCACGCACGCTCCGGGGCCTGCCGGGCTTTTGCCGCTTTCCGCGGAAATGCTCCTCACCGAGCCATCTGGGAATCTCTTCGGACTGAGTCAGAGCGCCGGCATGGGCTGGGATCCTGCGCGCCTGCTCGATCCCGAGTTTCTGATCCTGAGCACCCATGGCGGCTTGCGCGCCGAGAACGGTGAGGCCATTGCCCTCGGATTTCATACGGGGCATTGGGAGGTCGGCCTGCTGGTGGCCGAAGCCGCGCGCGAGTTGAAGACCTTGCGCGCCATACCCTTTGCCGGAGCGTGCACCGATCCCTGTGACGGCCGCACGCAAGGCACGGCAGGCATGTTGGACTCGCTGCCGTTTCGCAACGATGCCGCAATCGTGCTGCGCCGTCTGATGCGCTCTCTGCCCACAAGCAAGGGAGTGATCGGCATCGCGACCTGCGACAAGGGCTTGCCCGCGATGATGATGGCGCTGGCTTCCTCGGGGAAGGCTCCTTCGGTTCTCGTACCCGGAGGCGTGACACTGCTGCCAGAGTCTGGCGAAGATGCCGCCAAGGTACAAAGCATCGGGGCACGCTTTGCCCAGAATCAGATCACTCTCGAATATGCAGCCGAGGTGGGTTGCCGAACCTGCGCATCACCCGGCGGCGGATGCCAGTTTCTGGGTACCGCTGCAACTGCTCAAGTGGTGGCAGAGGCGCTCGGATTGGCCTTGCCCCACACGGCTCTTGCACCCTCCGGCCAGCCGGTTTGGCTTGACGCTGCGCGGCGCTCCGGGCGCGCCATTCTTCGCTTGCATCAACTGGGTATCGGGACCGAGCAGATTTTGACTCAGGCCGCGATTCAGAATGCAATGGTGCTTCATGCCGCCTTTGGCGGGTCAACGAATCTTTTGCTGCATGTGCCCGCTATTGCCCATGCAGCTAAGCTGCGGCGTCCCACGGCTTCTGATTGGGCAGAGGTCAATCGCCAGACGCCGCGCCTGGTGGATGCGCTTCCCAACGGGCCGCAGAATTTCGCAACAGTGCAGGTCTTTCTTGCCGGCGGCGTGCCAGAGGTGATGCTGCACCTGCGGGCGGCGGGGCTTCTCGACACCACCGTCAGGACAGTCACGGGAGAAACACTCGGCACATCGCTCGATTGGTGGCGCGAAAGTCCCCGGCGTCATGCGTTGCGCCGCGTCCTTCAAGAGCGTGATGGCATCGATCCCGACGATGTGATTATGTCGCCGGATCGAGCCCGCTCCAGAGGACTGACTTCAACCATCTGCTTCCCGGTTGGCAACCTTGCGCCGGAGGGCTCGGTCATCAAGAGCACAGCCATCGATCCCTCGCTCGTCAACGAGAGCAATGTATACCGGCATCTTGGCCCAGCCAAAGTCTTTGTCACAGAAGAATCAGCCATCCACGCGATCAAGAGCGGTCAGATTTCGCAAGGCGATGTGATCGTGCTTATCTGCGGCGGGCCAGCAGGCGCGGGCATGCAGGAGATCTATCAGATCACCGCGGCGCTCAAGCAGCTTCCGCACTGCAAGCACGTCGCGGTTCTCACCGATGCCCGCTTCAGCGGCGTGTCCACCGGTGCCTGTATCGGCCATATCTCTCCCGAGGCGCTTGCCGGCGGCCCCATCGGCAAGGTTCAGGAAGGCGACCAGATCGAAATCGAAATCGATCGCGAATCGCTGACGGGCTCACTTCATCTCGTTGGAGATGCGGTCGAGATTTTTGGAGCGGAGGAAGGCGCGCGCCGTCTTGCTCGGCGGAAGCTGCGCGCGGACTTGCATCCGCATCCGCGACTGCCCGACGACACCCGTCTATGGGCTGCGCTGATTCATGCCAGCGGCGGTGTCTGGGGAGGCTGTGTCTATGATGCCGACGCGATCATTTCTCAACTGAAGGAGCAACCATGAAACTCTACCGTACTAATTTGGGAAGTTTCGTAGAAAATGATGGAATTTCTTATCGTGTCCCGTCGACTTCGTGGGATGCGCTCGTCACACACGACGATCTGCATAAATATCTTCTCTCCATCGTCAGCAACAGCGAGCCCGCAGACGATTTTTTGCAGGCGAAGATCGAGGCTCCTATTGGAAGCCAGGAAGTCTGGGCCGCCGGCGTCACCTATTACCGCAGTCGCAGCGCCCGCATGGAAGAGGCGAAGACGGCCGGTGGAGGCGACTTTTATGATCGCGTCTACGCAGCGGAGCGTCCCGAGCTCTTCTTCAAGTCCACGCCACACCGCGTCGTCGGCCCCGGAGAAGACGTCCGCATTCGCAAGGATGCCACGTGGTCGGTTCCAGAACCGGAGCTGACGCTGCTCATCAACCATCGCGGCCAGATCATCGGCTATACCGTCGGCAATGACATGAGTTCGCGCGACATCGAAGGCGAGAATCCTCTCTATCTCCCTCAGGCAAAGGTCTACGTCGGCAGTTGCGCGTTGGGCCCGTGTGTACTCATCGGCAATGAGCCGCTCTCAACCTCTACGCCCATCCGTCTTGAGATTCTGCGCGATGGCCACACTGAGTTCTCCGGCGTCACAACACTTGCCGAGTTGAAACGCGCGCCTGCCACCCTCGTTGAATACCTGTTCCGGGACAACAGCTTTCCCTGCGGCGCATTTCTCATGACGGGGACAGGGATCGTTCCGCCGGATTCCTTCACTCTGGCAAGCGGAGATCGAATTCAAATCACCATCGACCCCATCGGCACTCTCGAAAACAGAGTGTCATAGGCCACCCAGAACCAAAGCTCGACGGCCTTCCTGGTCTGAGGACCAAAAGGAAGACGATTTGAGTTCCACATCCAATTACGAAGCCTTTTGGGAGCTTTTTGAAATCCGGCCCTGCTTGAACCCAGAAAGCGATTAGATGGGTTCCCTGGATTGCGGTTAGTTCTGCGGCGGCGTGGCGTAATAGCCCTTGCGGACCTGTACCTTCATGCCATCTCCGCGGCATTCGACTCCGAGTTTGCGGAAGCTGCCATCCAGCTTGGTGTTGCTTGGCGTATAGCTGGCCACATATTGAGTGCGCAGCTCATCTTCGATCTGCTGGAAGGCAGCCTCCAGCTTTTTGCCGTTGTTGCCCACGTCGATGAGGCGGCCACCGGTTTCCTGGGTCAGCTTCGACATTGCCGAGAAGCCGCTGTAGCCAAAGCCCCCGTAGAAGCCCCTGTCGGCGATCAGGATTACGTAGACGATGACGTTGGACCGTTGCGCGGCTGCGATGGCCTCGCCAATCTTGTGGCTGCTGCCTTCGTCCTCGCCGTCGGTGAGCAGAATCATGGCCTTGCGGCCTGACTCCTGGCTCAGCTTCTGATTGGCGGCCAGGTAGACCGCATCGTAGAGAACGGTTCCCTTGGGATCGCCGATGGTTGGAACGGTGCCGCCGCCAGCGCCCGGAATCCCCGCCGCACCATTGCCGCCCGCGGTGTTGATCTCGGCCTTGTTCATGGCCCGCGTCAGCAGGCGCGCGCTGTTGGTGAAGTCCTGCATCAGGTCCACATCCACATCGAAGGAGATGAGGAAGGCTTCGTCCTTTTGACGCAGCACGCGCGCCAGGAACTGGCTGCCCACGTCCTGCTCCAGCGGCAGCACGCGCTGCTGGCTGCCGGAAGTGTCCAGCAGAATGCCCAGGGTGATCGGTTGCTGCGTTTCCGCCACAAAGCTCTTCGGCGTTTGAGGTACCTTGTCTTCAGTAATGGTGCAATCGTCTTTGGTGAGATGCGGAACCAGGCTTCCGTCCTTGCCTTTGACGGTGAAGAAGACGTCTACCAAGTTGACGTTGACTTTGAAGGTCGCTACAGATTCTTCCTCGGGCGGGGCCGGAGCGTTACTGACCGGAGCCTCGTCGGGAGATGGCGCGAGCTGCGCCCAACCCGCCGTGGATAAAACCGGCAGGCCAAGCAGTAGAGCGGCGATTCCCGACAGAATGCGCATCTTAGTACTTTAGACGGAATTGAAGGCCCGAAGAAAGCATACCCGAAGTGTTTCAGAGCTGGCGCGCAACCTGCGCGGCGCTGGCGCGTCTGATACTCTGACGAATGCGGTCCTTCTGAGCTTGGAGAATATCTGTGAAACTTCGTTTAACGGCAATGGCGCTGGCTGCGATCTTGAACATAAGCACAATTTTGTGTCCGGCGGCTTTGGCCCAACAGCAGCAACAGGCTGTGCCGGATGCACCTACGCCGCAGGCGCGCCCGCCGCTAAAGGGCATGGATGGCGGTCCGATTACGCCCGGCATCGGCGCAGGGACCGAGCAGGAGTCGTCCGCGTCGTCCTCTGCCGCGCCGGATGAGCAGCAAGCCGCGCCCGGCAGCCAGGCGCCCTCTGCACAGGGCAAGGATCAGTTCCAGACCGCTCCGCCGGAGCTGCCCGCGCCCGGAGAGGGAATGGAGGCGCTCAAGCCTTTGGTTATCGACGTG
>Ga0302140_10001409_pt1 | contig 31387 bp, 23 predicted proteins | sample I_Bog_E1_1_FD_202095 | JGI IMG/M metagenome (GOLD analysis project Ga0302140, IMG submission 202095) | Peat permafrost microbial communities from Stordalen Mire near Abisko, Sweden - I_Bog_E1_1 | ecosystem: Environmental > Terrestrial > Soil > Wetlands > Peat | place: Sweden: Abisko, Stordalen... | reverse complement strand
TCATCAGCACGTCCGTGCCGTTTTCGGCCACCACGTCGGCGGTGACCACATCCACCTCGCGCCACTTCCCCGCCGCTTCGCCGGGCGTGAATGCCGTCTGACGAATACCCTGCAGGCGCGTTGTCTTCCGCTTCACCACGTAATCGGGAAGCGAACGCGTAAACGCGATCGCAGCCTGGCGTGCCTGCTCGATCACGGGATCGGCCTCCGTCTGGCCTTCCAGACCGATAGCCGCCGCGGCCATACAGGCGATCACTTTATAAACGGAAATCTGCCGCACTCTGAATTTTTCACCGAACTGCGCGTCGCGCCGACCGCAGTCTACACTGAAATAGTGTACTTCTTCCGCTGTCTGATGATGTGTCTCCTGGCTGCCGTACCAGCCTCCGCGGCGCTTTCGATCATGCCCGTCGCCGATATCCGCGCCGGTATGCACGGCACCGGCAAGACTGTTTTCTCCGGCGATAAAATCGAAGACTTCGACGTCGAAATCCTCGGCATCCTCGAAAATACCGGTCCGAAGCAATCGCTCATTCTCGGCCGCCTCTCCGGTGGTCCGCTCGAACACACCGGCGTCCTGCAGGGCATGAGCGGCAGTCCGGTTTACATCGATGGCAAACTCATCGGCGCAGTCGCCCTCGCCTTCCCGTACTCCAAAGACCCCATCGCGGGCATTCGCCCCATCGAAGAAATGCTGCGCGTCGCCACTCTGCCCACTACGCCGCCTCCTATGCGCCTCGCCGGTCTCACCAGCCCCCCGGCCACTGGCTTCGGCGATTCGAATATGACCGAAGTCGCAACGCCGATCTCATTCAGCGGCTTCACCGCGGCCACTATCGAAAAATTCTCACCCGAACTGCGCGCCCTCGGACTCGAACCGCGCCAGGGCATCACTCTCGGCGGCGCACCCATCGACAAAATGGGCGATCCCTCCCGGCTCCAGCCCGGCTCCATGATCAGCGTCGAGCTCATGATGGGCGATATGAGCGTCGGCGCCGATGGCACCCTCACCGCCATCGATGGCAAAAACGTCTACGCCTTCGGCCATCGCTTTCTCGCCATCGGCGCCACCGATATTCCCTTCACGCGCTCCGAAGTGATGGCGCTGCTGGCCAACCTGAACACTTCGTTTAAGATTTCTTCCGCGCGCGAACTGATGGGCGTCATGTCGCAGGATCGCGATACCGCCGTCACCGGCTCGCTCGGCGCGCGTGCCTCTTTAACTCCGCTCGATATCACCGTCACGGAAGAAACCAAACCCGTCGGCACGTTTCACATGAACATCGTCAATGACCGCCTGCTGTCGCCTTACCTTCTTCAGATGGCCGTGTTTTCCGCTCTCGATTCCACCGAGCGTTCCACCGGTGTGCTCAGCGTCGCCATGGATGGCGCGGTCGAATTCGAAAATCGCAGCGATACCGTGAAGATTCACAACATCTATGCCACCGATGGCGGAGCCGCTGCCAGCACGGCGCTCAACGCTGCAGTCACTCTCTCCTACGTGATGCAGGGCGGCTTCGACAATCTCAAAGTGAAGCGTATCTCGCTCAAACTCGAAGCATCCACCCGTAAGCGCGCGCTCAACATCGGCCAGGTCTACGTTTCGAAGCGCGAAGTGAAGCCCGGCGACACGGTCGATGTCACCGCCGTGCTCGATGGTGAAGACGGCATCGCTGTTTCGCGCACCGCCAGCTACGTCATTCCCCCAGGCGCCGCTCCCGGCATCCTCTATTTCACCGTTTGCGATGGCTCCCAGGCCTCGCTCGCCGATATGCAAAAGACCATCACCGACACCCCCGTTTCCGCCGACCAGCTCATCTCCACCGTGAACCACATCCGCTCGGACGACAGAGCCTACGTGCGCGTCTGGCGCGCCGAGCCATCCTACGCCGTCGAAGGCGAACAAATGGATAGCCCGCCGCCCTCGCTCGCTCTCGTCATCGGCCTCACCTCGTCCATGGCCCAGAGCCGCAACGCCAAAGTCACCGAACTTGTCATGGATGCCGGCGGCTACATGGTTTCCGGTGCGAAAACGGTTCAGGTTGAGGTGAAAGAATAATGCGCGCGCATTATTCGGCGCGAAGCGTCACGAGCCACTGGCGTTTGGCAATGGCTGTCGTCTTCACCGCACTGGTGGCCTCCGCCGCCTCCACTTCTTTCTGGGAAATGTCGAGCTTCACCGATTTCATCGCGGGCAAACTCGATAGCGTCGCGCTCTCCCGCGACGGCCATCTCACGCAGGCTCCGGAACTCGCTACCGTATTCAACTCCGGCCAGCCCGTCATCTGGAGCGTAGTCCCCGGCGCTTCAGGAACGCTCTACGCTGCCACCGGCCATCGCGGCCGCGTCTATCGCATCGACCCCAACGGCACAGCTACACTTATCTGGACCGCCGACCGCCCCGAAGTCTTCGCCCTCGCCATCAGTTCGCGCGACGATGTCTACGCCGCCAGTTCACCCAACGGCAAAATCTATCGCATCCGCCAGGGCCAGGCCACCGAGTATTTCGATCCCAAAGCCCGCTACATCTGGTCGCTCGCGCTCGCCCCCGATGGCACTCTCTACGCAGGCACCGGCGATAACGGAATGGTCTATCGCATCACCGGCCCCGGCCAGGGCGAACCGTACTACGCGACAGGGCAGGGCAATGTCACCGGCCTGATGCTCGATCCGCAGGGCCGTCTGCTCGCAGGCACCGAACCGAACGGCATTCTCTACCGCATCACCGCGAAAGACAAGGCCTTCGCGCTCTATGATTCCACGCTGCCTGAAATCCGAGCGCTCGCCGCCACTCCCGACGGCACCGTTTACGCTGCCGGCCTGGGCGGCGCGCTGGCCAAAAAAATCCAGGCCACCCAGCAGGAGCAGAACAACCAGCAGGACGCCACTCCCACCATCTCCACCACCGTCACGGTCACCGCGCAAGCAGGCGCAGATCTCAAGCCCGCCCCGCAGGAAGTGAAGCCGCAGGCCCAGAGCGCGCAGCCGCTGCAGCCCCCCACCGCTGCCGCCACCGAAACCACCGGCGTCGAAAAAAGTGCCATTTATCGCATCAACCCCGATAACACCGTCGATACGCTCTGGAGTTCGAAGGAAGAAAACGTCTACGACATCCTGCTCCAGCCCAACGGCGCGCTCGATTTCGGCACCGACCAAAACGCGCGCATCTATCGCCTGACCGCGGACCACAAGCTGACGCTCATCGCGCAGACGAACGATGGCGAAATCGTCCGCCTGCTCAATTTCAACAACGCCATTCTCGCAGCCACCGCCAACACCGGCACAATTTATCGCCTCGGCGCCGCGGGCTCCAAAGGTACTTACGAAGCCCCCGTTTTCGATGCCACCGGCGTTGCTCGCTGGGGCCGCGTGCGCTGGCAGGGCGATGGCGTCACCCTCGAAACCCGTTCCGGCAACAGCCTGCGCCCCGATAGCTCCTGGAGCGATTGGTCGCCCAAACTCGCCGATGCCACCGGTGCGCCTGTCACCAGCCCCAACGCCCGCTACCTGCAATATCGAGCGGAACTCACCGGCCCTGCCGCGCATCTCGACAGCATCACCGCCGCCTATCTCCCCGCCAACAACCCGCCGGTCATCCACTCCATCACCGTCACCCAGCAGGCCCCGCCCGCCGCGACGACCACCGTGAAAACCACCGCTCCCGCCTCATCCTCTTACAGCATCTCCGTCACGGACACCGGCGACGCGGGGCCCGTCTCCTCCACCGGCACCCCCACCCAAACCATGTCCCGCGCCATCATCCAGCAAATTCTCGTCGCCTGGGCGGCCGACGATCCCGATGGCGACAAGCTCGTTTACCAGGTCGAGTTTCGCGGCGAGGGCGAAACTCAGTGGAAGGTGCTGCGCCACGATTCACATGACACCTCTGTCACCCTCGATGGCGATGCGCTGGCCGATGGCACCTACTACTTCAAAGTCACCGCTTCCGATCGCGAAGCCAATCCCCCGGCCTCGGCGAAAGATGCCGATCTCGTCAGCGCCCCGGTGCTCATCGACAACACGCCGCCCGTCATCCGCATACAATCGTCCACCCGTACCGCTGCCGCGGCCGATGTCGCTTTCGATGCCCAGGACGCCACCTCGCCGCTGCACCGCGCGGAATGGTCGCTCGATGCCGGCGCCTGGTTCGCCATCGCGCCCGTCGATGGTATTCTCGATTCGCGAACCGAGCAGTTTCGCCTGCACGTTCCCGCTGTTCCCGCCGGTGAGCACCTCCTCGTCCTGCGTGTAGCCGATACCGCCGGCAACACCGGCCTCGCTAAAGTGGTTCTACATTGAAGTCAAATCAAAAAACGAGTAAGTGGATCCCGAAGAAACCCTGGCGTCAAAAAACCGGCCCCGTCGCCCGCGGACGCGAGCAAGCCGAACCAGGCCCGCAGAAAACTCTCGAACGCGTCCTCTCGAAAGCCGGCGTCGGCTCCCGCACCCAGGCCCGCAGCTGGATCCACGCACGTCAGGTCCAGGTCAACGGCCAGGTCGTCGAAAATCCCGACCACTGGGTCGATCTCGACCGCGATCGCGTCCTTCTCGACGGCAAGCCGCTCACAAAGCGCAAGCAGCTCTACATCCTGCTCTATAAGCCCACCGGCTACATCACCACCTTCAAAGATCCCGAAGGCCGGCCCACCGTCTACGACCTGATTCCGGATATCGATCAGTTCATTTCACCCGTCGGCCGGCTCGATCTCGATACCAGCGGTCTGCTCATCATGACCAACGACACGCAGTTCGCCGAGCGTCTCACCAACCCCGATCGCAAAATCTCCAAAACCTATCTGCTGAAATGTTCCACGCTGTTGTCGGATGACGCGATCAACCAGCTGCGCCACGGCGTGGAACTAAGCGACGGCCCTACGCGTCCCGCCGAAGTCACCCGCGTGCGCGATTCCGGCAAGTACACGCATCTCGAAATCGTCATCACCGAAGGCCGCAACCGTCAGGTGCGCCGAATGATCGAAGCCGTCGATAGCAAAGTTCTGAAGCTGGTCCGCATCCGCATCGGCAACGTCACCTTCGGCGATCTGAAAATCGGCCACTGGCGCGAACTCCAGCCCGACGAACTGGCCGACCTCGCTACTTCGACTCCCACTCGGATTCGAACTTCGGCCCCAGCACCAGATTCCGCGATTCGGCAAACGAATAAATCCCGCCGCCGGCCGGACGCTCCGAAGTAACCGAACTCACTGCCGAAGATGCCGCCAGGCCTCTGCGCCCACCACCACCCGCGGATGACCCCTGCGGCGACCGGTCCCCGTCGTCCAGCGGTTTGAGCGCCACCTTCTGTTCCACGCCCGCGCGTTCAATCGTCTCGAACAAAATCGCCACCGTCCAGCGCGGCAGAGGACCCAGATCCTGCTCCATCCGCACAATCCGCCCATGCAGCTTGTCGCCGGCATGCACCACCGTCTCGCCCTTCACCTTCACCGCGGTTTCAATGACTCCGATAATCGGATCGCCCGCTGCGGCCTTATCCGAATCGATCGCCGGCTCGATCTTCACCTTCAGCCGCGTCTTCGCCGGCAACGGCCTCAGATCCGCCCGCTTGGCCGAGTCCGGCGTGTTCCCGTTCTCGTCCACATCGAACCGAATCGTCGATTCCCCCACATACTCGCGGCAACCCGCAAACGTAGTCTCATTCAGCGATTCCGTCGAATTGCGATAAATCACGTCCATCGACGACGCCTTCGGCAGCATGTTACTCTTCTCGCCCATCTGCGTCCGCGCGTATTCGATCTTGTCCTCCACGCGGCAAACCGCGTCCGTCGCGGGAAACTCGTTCGCCTCCAGATCCAGCTCCCGCAATTCCGCCGTATCCGAGTCGGCAAAAAACGACCCGTGATAGCCAACTGTCGTGTAGCCCTTCTTGCCCGAACTGTATTCGTAGTGGCTCTTTGCCAGCGGCACCGTGAAGTCGAACGACGCCAGAATGCCGAGCGGCGTATCCTTCAGCCCTCTGTAGAGGAAATTCTCTCCGCCGCCGCCAAACACGCTCGACAGAAAGGACCCGAACTCTCCGCTCCCGCTCGCGCCGCGCGCCACCAGTTGCGTGATATCGCCCGATTCGAACTGGCTTGCTCCGGCCCACGAAAACATTTCCGATTTCTCGCCCACCGCCACATCCAGCCGCAGCCGGTCATGCCAGCGCACCACTCGCTCCGCATTGCTGCGTTCGTTGGTGGCGATCGCCGCCGCGCAGCTGTTTCCGGTGGCCGGCAGTTGAAACTGCGTTCGTGTCACGGTCTGGACGCACGTATAGCGGGTGAAATGGTCCACGTTATCCACCACGCCCGCGCGAACTTTATTGAAGAGGATCTGAGCCAGCGATTCCGCGGCCCACCCGGCGCCCACTCCCGCCGCCGCATATGCGCAACAAATCAGCGCGCGAATAACCCGGGGTGTAGGCACGTTAGAGCAATGATAGCAGGGGCCTCAGATCAAACTGCCCAATTCTGCGCTATCCTTGCTACCGATGCGCGCCCCACTCCTGTTGCTGGCAATCCCCCTCCTGCTGCACGCGCAAACTCCGCCGGCGCCGGCATTCGAAGTGGCCTCGGTACGTCTGTCCGCCGTCACCGCCAATGGCGCGGGAGGCCTGCGCGGTGGCCCCGGCACCGCCGATCCCGAACGCATCACCTGGTCCCGAGCCACTTTACAGGCCTCTGCTAATGTCCGCCTGGGGAGTGAAGAAAGACCAGATTCTGGCGCCCGTTTGGATCGAATCGGAGCGCTACGATATCGAAGCGAAAGTCCCGCCCGGCGCCGCCAAAGCGCAGTTGAGTCTCTTGTTGCAACATCTCCTCCAGGATCGTTTCAAACTGACGCTCCACAAGGACACAAAAGAGTTCTCCGTCTACGAACTCACCGTTGCGAAAGATGGCCTGAAGATCAAGCCCTCACCGGTCGATCCCGACTTCCAGCCTCTGGCCGATGGAACGCCACTCAGCAGCGGCACCGATAAAGACGGCTTTCCCATCCTGCTTCCAGGCCAGCGGCAAGCCGGACGCTTCGGCAACGGCATAATCCACTCCACCTACCGCATGTACCCGATGCCCGAGTTGGTAACCGCGCTCGAATCCATGATCGACATGGCGACGGGCGCTTCCGCGTTTGACGCCTTACACGTGGTGGATGCAACCGGACTCACCGGCAAGTTCGATTTCAAGCTGGAATTCGCCGGTGAAGCGGTTATCCCTGGCAGACCCGCGCAGGCCACCCCGGCCGATCACACTCCCGCCGATCCCGGCTCCTCCGGACCCTCGCTCTTCACCGCGCTCGAAAAGCAACTCGGCCTGAAACTCGAACATCGCAGGCAGTCGCTCGACGTCATCATCGTCGATCACGCCGAAAAAACACCAACCGAAAATTAGCGCCGCGCCAACAAAATAAAAAAAGGGCCCACCAGCTCTGCACATATGGCAGCAGCCGATGAGCCCCGGGTCAAACCCGCAGGAGAAGCCAAACGCGTGAACTACCGCGTTCGTTGTCCCCGCGCCGCCGCCCTTGGAGGAAATTGTGCAGCTTGTGCATTCGCGGCTGCCGCTACCAGCACGGCCGCCGTATCAATCATCTCCGCCATCTCGTAACCCGGCATCTCTTCCGCTTCTTTCGTAAAAGTCAGCGATTGCGACGCCGCGTCGTAATCCACACCCACCAGATCTCCCGCACGAATCTGGTCGGAAGCAATCAGATTGGAAAGCGGATGCACCAGAGTCCGCTCAATCACGCGCTTCAGATGCCGCGCGCCATACTTCAGATCCGTTCCCTCGGCCAACAGAAATCCGCGCGCCCCATCCGTCAGATTCAGAACGAAAGGCACCGATCCCGGAGCCCGGATAATTCTCTGTTGCAGAGTCGAAAGCTCAAGGCCCAGAATCTTCTGCAACTGCTCCGTACCCAGCGGCCGGAACACCACCACTTTATCGATGCGGTTCATGAACTCCGGCGTAAACTTGCGCCGCGCCGCTTCCACGCCCACCCGCGACAGTTTGTCCGTCAGCGAATCGTCCACCTCACCGGCGTTGCGCGCACGTTCCACTTCGGATGTGGCAAATCCCAAATGGGGTCTCAAAATGGAATTCATTTCGGTCGCGCCCAGATTGCTGGTCATGAAAATCATGGCCTGCGAGAAGTCCACTTTGCGGTTGTCGCCCAGCGTGAGCGTCCCTTTGTCCAGGATGCCCAGCAACAGGTTCCACAGCGCGTCACTGGCTTTTTCAATCTCATCGAACAGAATGAAGCTGACCTTCATCCCTTCGTGGTGAAACTGATTCAATGCTTCCTGGCTCAGAATCGCGTGCGTCTCGCGATGCCCCAGGTATCCAGGAGGCGAGCCGATCAGCTTCGCGATCTCGTGGCTGTGCTGGAATTCCGCGCAATCCACCTTAATAACGGCCCGTGAGTCGCCCAGCAGGGATTCCGCGGTCGCTTCGACCAGCCTCGTCTTACCAGTGCCAGTCGGTCCCAGAAACAACAGGTTCCCGATCGGCCGCCCCGGGCTGCTCATGCCCGAAAGATAGGTCTGGTAGATGCCGACGATCTGTTCGACAGCTTCATCCTGGCCAACAATCCGATTCATCAGATCGGATTGTAACTTCATCGCTTCATGGCCCGTTTGCAACGGGTCGAGTTTCTTACTCAGCCGGACCATTTTTAACTTCCTCCCAATTCCCTTATCGCTCGTTTAGAAGCGAATTCGAAACCTTAATATGCACGTCTACTGCCAACCTTAGCCACCCGCGCCATTAAAAATTCTTACAGCGCGCCCACAGTCCCCAAGCCTCTGTATTTACTGAGGTTTACGCGGCGGCCGCGTTGGTTTTACATCGATCCGGCTCACCGTACTTCTGCGTGGCATCTCTAAGAGCATGACCACGGCGCAAGCGATATCTTCGGGCGCTACCTTCCAGTCCGCGCCGCCTGTTTCCTTGCCGTTAAACGCCGTATCCGTACTGCCAGGCATCACTTCGGAAACGCGAACACCGTCGTACCGGTGATCCAGCATCGTCGCGTCCGACAAGCCATTGAGTCCCGCTTTCGACGCGTTGTATCCCGCGCCTCCGGCAAATGCACTCGTCGATGAAAGTGAACTGATGTTGACTATGTCACCACTGCCTTGTAGCTGGAATATCGGCAGGACTTCGTGAGAGCAATAGTAGGCCGCCGAAAGATTCACCGCCAGCATCCGGTCCCACTCCGCCGGCTCCAGTTCCATCACCGACTTGTACGTCCGCACCCCCGCATTATTCACCAGTATGTCGATCCTGCCGAACGCCCGCAGCACCGTGGCGATAAAGCGGCTCACTTCCTCATACTTCGACACGTCCGCCGCCACCCCCAGCACCTCACCCTTGCCCTGCAACCGCCCCACGGCCTCGTCCACCGATTCCTGCCGAAGCGCGCAAAACGCCACCTTCGCGCCCTCTTCCAGAAGCCTTTCCGCTATCGCGTAGCCAATGCCGCGCGCTCCCCCCGTTATAGCCGTAATTTTGCCGGATAATGTTTCTTTTGCCATGTTTTCCTCAATGCTCGACAGTATGGTAACTCTGCCGTACCATAAAGGTAGAATGCAAGACGGAAGCGCGCCGCGGTGGCGCCAAATACTTGATCGGCATCACATCGCACTGGTGGATGATCTGACCGCACAACTCGATCGGGAACTGGAATCGGCGGCTTCCGCCGAACGTGAGCGAGCATCGAATGAAGCCTCGCGAGAACGCGAGATGTTAACAAATGAAGCCACGCGAGAGCGTGAGCTTTTGAAAAATCAAGCCGCGCAAGAGCGCGAACGTATTTCAGACGAAGCTGCACGAGAACGCGAACTCCTCGAAGCCCGCTTCACCCAGACCCTGTCGGCCGAGCGTACCCGCGCCGCCGAAGAATCCCGCCTCCGTCTTTCCGAATCGCTCAACCAGACGCTACGCCGCATCCGCCACACCACCGCCGAACACGAAACCCTGCAACTGCTGCTCGAAGACAGCCCCGCCGATCGCGCGCTGGTTCTCCTGATTGAAAACAACCAGGCGCGTCTCGCCGCGTGGCGCAACGTGCAACTTCGCGAAGAAGACGAAGACCGACCCGTCGATCTCGCCGACGCCGCTGCCCTCGCCTCCTGCGTCGAAACCCGCGATCCCGTCGTCGCGCTGGCTGCGCCCGCGGAGATTTCCTCCCTGCTGTCGTCCGCGTTCGCTTCCAAACTGGCAACCGCACCCGGCGCGGCCGCTGCCAAAGCCTACCTTTTCCCTATTACCGTGCGTCAAACTACAGTAGCGGTGATGCTGGCCTCCGGTGATGTCACTCCCGCGCCGATAGAGCTACTGTGTGAGGCAGTAGGCATGAAGCTGGAATCGCTCGATGTCGCGCTTTCGTTTTCCGCGCCGCAAAAGGCAGTAGCCGCGCCCGCTCCGCTCGTGAACATCGCCGGCGCCCACGCGCATAGCGAAAAACCAAAGCCGCCGGAAGATGCCACCACCTGGTCGAGGCTCACTCCGGAAGAGCAGGCGCTCCATCTCCGCGCCCAGCGCTTCGCCCGAGTCCGCACCGCCCAGTTCCGCATCAGCGAATCCGATGGTCTCCGCAAAGGGACGCTGCAGAGCGATATCTATTCCGCGCTCCGCCCCTCCATCGACGCCGCCCGCGATGAATACGAGCGAACTTTCATGGCTCACTCACCCACCATGGTGGATTATCTCCATCTCGAAATCGTGCGCAGTCTGGCGCACGAAAACATCCGCCTCATGGGACAAAATTATCCAGGACCGATCGAATCATATGCAAACTACAACGCATAAAACGATCCAGCGCAGCGTCGTGCTGCTCGCGGCGCTGATGTCGCTCCACCTCGCCTTCGCCGCGCCAGCCAAACCGCCATCCTCACCCGCTACCGATTCCCCCGCCGTCGCGCGACTCGCGCAGGCCATCGCCGCTTACGAGAAACGCGACTTCTTCTCCACCGTCCATCTGCTCGACGCTCCCGGCCAGCCTGCCAAACTGCGCGATTATGTGGCCTACTACCTCGCCAACGCCGAACTGATGACCAACAACGGCGCAGACGCCATTCGCGACCTCGGCAAGTACTCCGCCAGCCCCGTTGCCGGTTCCCCGCTCGCCGGCCGCATCGCGTTGCTCTACGCCAAAGCGCTGCGCGGTCAGCACGCCGCTACCGTCGCCGCCACAGCCAAAGCCAGGCAGATCCTCCAGACCGATTACACTCTGCTCCCTCAACCCGATGGCGATTTCACTCTGGGCCAGGCCTTCGAAGCCACCGGCTTTCCCCGCCAGGCCGTCGTCTATTACCAGCGCGTTTATTTTTCCCATCCCTCCTCCGAACTGTCCGATAGAGCAAAAGCCGCCTTCGACAAGCTGCGCGCCACGCTCGGTTCCGATTACCCCGAAGCCACGCCGCGCCAGCAACTCGACCGCGCCAACGCCTGGCTGAACGCGAAGCAATACCTCAAAGCACGTCAGGAGTTCATCGCGCTTTCAACCGAAATGTCCGGTGGCGATCGCGATCAGGCGCAGGCCGGCGTCGGCGCTGCCTTCTTTCTGAACGGCGAGTATGCCAACACCGTCGGCTATCTTGCGCCGCTGCATCCCGATGGCTCCGCTCCCGCCAGCGCCGAAGGCGCAGCCGAACGCCTCTACTATCTCACCGAAGCCTATCGCCATCTCAATGACGATACCGCTATGCTCGAAGCCGTTCGCGAACTCGGCGAAAAGTTTCCGCAATCGCCCTGGCGTCTGAAAGCGCTCATCACCGCCGGCAACCGCTACCTCCTCACGCAGGACCGCGCACAGTATGTTCCGCTCTACCAGGCTGCGGCCAATAGTTTTCCCGGCGATAGTTCCGCCGCGCTTTGTCACTGGCGCGTAGTCTGGGCCGCCTGGCTCGATCACGGCCCGCGCCGCGTCGATCTTCTCCGCGAACAGGTCGAAAAATTCCCCGCCGATACTCATGTCAGCGACGCGCTCTTCTTCCTTGGCCGCGCCGCCGAGCAGGAATCCGGCTTCCCCGCCGCCCGCGCCTACTACGACCGCCTCAACCGCTTTTTCCCCCACTACTACTACAGCGGACTCGCGCGCGGCCGTCTCACCGATCCCAAACTCACCTCAGTCAAAGAAGACCCCGCCGTCCGTGACTGGCTCGAAAAAACAGCCGACTCCCTGCACTCTTCCGCCGTCTCCAACGAGATTGTCGCCAGCCCCAATGAGGCCACCCGCCAGCGCATCGATCGCGGCCGTATGCTCATCGCCGCCGGTCTGACCACGCAGGCAGTCGAAGAGCTGGAATTCGGCGCCAGACAATCCGGCGAACAGCCCACGCTGCTCGCCATGGAACTGTCGCGCGCCATGCCTACCCCGTATCTCGCCGTGAAAGTGATGAAGAAATTCAGCGGCGATTATCTCTCCCTGCCCTTCGAGAAGGCGTCGCGCGCTTTCTGGCAAATGTTGTTCCCGCTCCCTTATCAGGATTCGCTCACCGCCAGCGCCACCGAACGAGATCTCGATCCCTACGCCGTCGCCGGCCTCATCCGCCAGGAATCTGAATTCAACCCAGTCGCCCGCTCGGCTTTCGCTTACGGCCTGATGCAGCTGGTGCCGGCGACCGGCAAAGAGCTTGGCCGTCGCGAGGGCATTAAAGTTTCGAGCGCCGGCATGCTGTTCGACCCTGGCCTCAACATCAAACTGGGCACCGAATACCTTCGCACCGAACTCAACCACTGGGAAGGCGACTGGGTAAAAACTCTCGCCGCCTACAACGCCGGTCCCTCACGCGTCCGAGAATGGCTCGATCAGTACGGCTACGGCGATTCCGCCGAGTTCATCGAAAACATTCCCTTCAGTGAAACGCGCGATTACGTGCAAGCCGTGCTGCGCAACGGCCAGGTCTATCGCGAACTCTACGGCAAAGAAAAAGCCCTGCTCGCCTCGGACGTGGTCGATAACTCCACCGAACCGCCCGCCCGCATCACAAACCTGGTCGTCGCGAGTAAGACCGTCGCGAAAACGCCGGCGAAGGCCGCCACAAAACCGCACACTGCTTCCGCCAAATCGCACGCCGTGGCAGCGTCCCATAAACCCGCCCGAAAGCCCGGCGCCGCCGCAAAGAAAACAACCGCTGCCGCGAAAGCGTAGCGCGACGCTCAGGCAGGCAATCGCACCGTAATCTGCACAATGTTCCGCGCGCCAAGCCCCTCGGGAAGTTCATACCGCATCACGATCTCAAACTTTACCCCCGCCATTTTCGCCTCTCTTTCGGCATCGGCAATCTCGCTCTCCACATCGGGCCCTTTATAAAGCAGCGCCCGCGTGCCTTTCTTCAACAGCGGCATCAGCATCTTCAGCGCCTTCGGCATCGGCGCAAACGCCCGCGCCGTCACAATTTCATACCGCTCCCGTTTGCCAAGATCTTCCACTCGCTCGGGCCACACCCGCGCGTTTCCGATTTTCAGCTCGGCAATCGCGCTTTCCACAAACCTTGCCTTCTTTCCCGTCGATTCCGCCAGCGTAAAGGCCGTATCGGGCAGCGTCAGCGCCAGTGGCAGCCCCGGAAAGCCCGGCCCCGTGCCCGCATCGAGCACCGTTTTCGCGCCCGCGAACAGCCTCCACGGCATCACCGAATCGAGGATATGTTTGATAGCCGCCTCGCGCGGCGCCGTGATCCGCGTCAGGTTCATGACCTCATTAATCTCGGTCACAAGCTGAAGATGTCTCGCCGCCCCACAGGCCACGCATTCGCGGTTGGGCAGATCGGCCGGAAGGATGGCTTCCATCTCACTGGCGGTCAGGGCTTCACCTTCTTCGCAGCTTTCTTCCTGCCGGAACTGTTGAGCGCAATCGCCTCGCGAATCAGCGCCTGGAACGCAGCCCCGTCCACGTCCTCTCCTTCGTGGATGTCGATCGCGCGCCGTACATTGCCGTCGAGACTCGAATTGAACAAACCGGCAGCATCCTTCAGCGACGCGCCCTTCGCGAACGTCAGCTTCACCACGCTCTTATACGATTCGCCAGTGCAAAGGATGCCATCGTGCGACCAAACCGGAGTGCCCATCCACTTCCACTCCTCCACCACGTCGGGGTCCGCATCCCTGATCAGCCTGCGCATTCTGTCGAGCTTTTCTCCGCGCCAGTCCCCCAGCTCGGCAATCTTTTTCGAGATAAGCTCCGACGCCGACTGGCCTGCGCCCGCGTTCTTCAAATTCGGCATATACTGTCGAGTATATGATTTCAAGGCTTGCCCGGACCGCTTTGCTTGCCCTCGCGTGCGCGACCGTATTCGGGCAGTCGCCGCAGTTCGAAATTGCCGATGTTCACCTCACCCCCAAAGTTGTAGCCAATCCGTACATGGAAGTCACTCCTCCGCGCGATGGCCGCTACGAATTTCACAGCGCCTCCATGATCGACCTGATCCAGGCCGCATACGGCTTTGACTTCGACAAAATTCTCGGCGGTCCCGGCTGGCTTGAAATGGATCGCTTCGAGATAATCGCGAAGGTTCCGGCCGGCACAAGCGCCACCGCTCCGCGCGGCTCCGCGCAGGGCACGCTCCCGGACGCAGTGAAAGAGATGCTTCAGACGTTGCTCGCGGACCGCCTCAAACTCGTGGTCCGCCAGGAAACCAGGCCGCTGCCGGGCTACGCTCTGATCGTGGACAAGAAGCCGCAGATGAAAGAATCTGACGGCTCGGGCGAGACCGGCTGCAGATATGTGCCTCCGACCGATCCGGCGGACACGCTGATCCGCTTTTCATGCCGGAACATGACCATGGAAGCCTTCGCCGCTTTTCTGCCCGGGCTCGTCGGCAGAGTCGGCGTGACCGACAAAACGGAACTCAAAGGCGGATGGAATTTCGACCTGAAGTGGTCGAGGCTCGCAGCCCCGCAGACAGGGGCGGACGAGATCGGCAAACAGCTCGGCTTGAAACTGGAACCGCAACCGATTCCCACGCCCGTCCTCACGGTCGTGAGCGCCAGTGAGACGCCCACCGCGAATGCTCCCGGCGTGGCCGAAGCGCTGCCTCCCAACCCTGAGCCCACCACATTCGATGTGGCGACGATCAAGCCCACCGATCCGGATTACAACGGCCCTCCAACCTTTGGCCGGCAGTCGAGCAGTCTCTGGGCGGGTCGCGGCGCATACCTTTCCACGCTTCTCGTCAGAGCGTTCAGCCCGTCGTTTATCGAAAGGAATGACGACCTCGTCGTCGGAATGCCGGGCTGGACCAAAACGGCCAGATTCGACATCACGGGAAAACAACCGCCGGGATCGCCCGCGAGCGCGCGCCTGGCTCCCATGCTGCTCTCGTTGCTGGAAGAGCGGCTCAAACTGAAGTGGCATACCGAAGTGCGGCCGGTTTCCGTGTATGTTCTGACGTCCGCGAAGCCGAAAATGAAGAAGGCCGATCCCGCGAGTCGCACACACTGTCTTGGATCCGCCCCGCCTGCGGGATCGCCGCCAGGCTCGGCGTCCGTGACCTGTCAGAACATCACCATGGAGCAGTTTGCCGATCAGATTCGCCGTAACTTGCCGGGGCCCGGCTCGCCCGTGCTGGATTCCACCGGCCTCGAAGGTGGTTGGGATTTTATCCTCACATACGTCTACGCCAGACCTCCGGTCGCCCCAAATGCGGGCGGCGATCCCACCGCGCAGGCGGCTGTTGCATCCGATCCAAACGGCGGCCTGACAATTACGGAAGCAATGGAAAAACAACTCGGCCTGAAACTGGAAACGCAGAAGCGCCCCATGACGGTCACCGTGATCGATCACGTCGAACAGACGCCCACCGATAACTGAAATGCCCTGAGATTTCCCACTCAGACCGGCCCTTTTGAAAACAGCCGTCGCACAACATGGCCTTTCCACATCCACAATCCCGACAGCACCGGTACAGGCACGAAAAACGACCGGGTAACGGGAGCGTAGTTTGGAATCTGATCGAACGGACTGTAAATGTAACCGATGATCGGAATGCCCAAAACGATGTGAACCCAGCGGACAATCGAACGTTTGGTGGCGCTGCTCATATGCAAGTCCTCCCCGGCTGGTGTTTTATACCGAACTGCCCGGCATACTCCGCGTTCAATCGCTGCCAGCCTGCGAACTTCATAGCACCGGGTCCGACGGTGCGGCCTATCGGATTTCCGCTGAGCAGGTAATCCAGAACGTCGAAACAAATGTGCCAGCCCGCGGCGCCCCACGAGATGAAGCGGCGATCGATGCTATGCCATAACGTCAGGTGCGTGCCGTCGCCGAAGGCTTTGAGTTCCCACCGGATATCGCCATACTCCAGCACCCCCGTCCCCACCCAGGTAGGAGCGTCCGCTCGCGTCACCTTTGTTTCCTGCGGCCTGCCCGTCCCCACCCAGGTGAGCTTCACCGTGCTTCCAGCCGTGCCCAGGCTCCCTTCGGCGTCGAACGGAGCCCACTCGCGGAGATGTGCCGGATCGATGAGCGCCTGCCAGACGGTTTCAGGCGAGTGGCGCAGTTCTCTCACGAGAATGAGCGTCCATTTTTCTCCGTCCTTTCGTACCTGCGCCCCGCTGGCGGCGCCTGGTGTGTACTGACCCTGATCTGTCATCTTCTCCTCCTCAACTCGCGATCCTCTGCACGATGGCGCAGAGCCTGGCCTCGGTCGCATCGTCCAGAGCGTTGAAGTACCACGCGGATTCAATGAGTTGGTCCCGTGCGCCCTCCTCGCGGCTGACGTTCGCCTCCTGTGTGTAGCCGAACGTCATGTATTTCCTGTCCGCCCGAAAGAAGCAGACGGTCTTGCCTTCCTTCGCATACCCCGGCATGCCGTACCACATGGTCGCCTGGAGCGTCGGTGCGCTCCGCTGGATGAGCGCGTGAAGCCGCTCGCCCGGTTCACCCCAGGGCGCAGGCATCGCGGCGATCTTCGCAAGCACTCCGGCCTCGCCCTCCACCTTCTTCGCTGCCTTACCCGCCGCCTTAACATTAGCCATAATTTGCCACCCTTAATAACGCGCCAGCTGCACCAGCTGAATGAGGTTGCCGCAGGTATCGTTCAGCCTCGCAATCGTTGAGCCTGGAACGCTGGTGGGCGGCATCGTGAACTCGGCGCCGGCGGCCTGGATCCGTTCATAGTCGGCCTGGACGTCGTCGGTGAAGAAAAGCGCCGCAGGCTGGCCTTGCTGAAATATCGCCTGCTGATACGCTTTGGCCGCAGGGTTGTCGTTCAGCGCCAGCTGCAACTCGGTTCCGTCCGGATCGTCGGCCGAGGTGACGGTCAGCCAGCGATAGGGGCCGTTACTGAAATCGGACTTTTTAGCAAACCCCAGCGACTCCGTATAGAAGTGCAGGGCCTTATCCTGGTCGTCCACATATACGCTCGTTAGTTTGATTTTCATTTCTTTTCTCCTTTTTCACGATCGTGGTTTGGGCCGCGCCGTCTTTTTCGCTGTCTTCGTTTTCGCTGGCGTTGCCGGCCCCGCGTCTGAGTGAGCCATGCGGTCGAGGTGACGTTCGAGCGCGTCCACGTGCGCGGACCAGAACCGGCGGAACGGAGCCAGCCACGCATCCACTTCCTGAAATGGTTCCGGCTTCAGCCGATAGAGACGGCGTTGCGCGTCCACCGTCGACTCCACGAAACCGGCCTCTCGCAGCACTCGCAGGTGCTTTGACACCGTCGTCTGCGGCATACGAAGCCGACGTTCGAGTTCCCCTACAGACCGCTGTGACGAGACCAGGCTGCTCAGTATCGCCCGGCGGTTCGGCTCCGCAAGGATTTCGAAAACGGATTCCATACTTTTGATATACTCTACAGAGCATATGCTTGTCAAGGTATGTATGAAAGGCCCTTCGGGCCGGCCCACGTCTGCGTCCGCCCGAAAATCCACCGGTCGATATTTTCCCTGGAATCGCAACTCCATTTGCCGATAAGACAAATGGAGTCAAGTGACCAATACCGAAACCCAGGCGCGCCCCAAACGAACTGTCTCGCTCGCAAAGATACCGGCGTTTCCCGCCGTGGTTCTCCGCGTTCTCGAAGTCGTCTCCGAAGACGAGCCGGACCTCGCCCGGCTCGTCCGCGAAATCAATTCGGATGCCACCTTGTCGGCCCAGGTGCTCCGCCTGGCCAATTCGCCCTTGTTCGCCTTTACCGGACAGATCGGCTCCGTCCAGCACGCCGTAGCGACGCTGGGTATTCAGCAAATCCAGTCGCTCGTGATGTCGGTCGCAACAGCCAACTATTCGAAGGCTGCATTCCGCTCTGAATCGTTGCGGAAATGCTGGCGTCATACCGTCGCCTCGGCGGTGCTATGCCGCGAAATCGCCCGGGCCGCCGGCCTGCCGCCCGAGGAGGCATACAGTCTGGGGTTGCTGCACGATATCGGCCGCCTCGGTCTCCTCGTCGCGTGGCCGGACGACTACAGCCGGATTCTGGAAGAGGCCACCCGCGAAGGGACTTCTCTTCTCGAACTGGAGCGCGAGTTGTTCAACATGGATCACTGCGAAGTCGGCCAGTTGCTCGCCGCGCAGTGGAAACTTCCTCCGCAATTTCTCGCTGTCGCCGGCCGTCATCATGATCCACAGCCGGAATCGGCGGAACTCGACCATCTGAGAATTGCCCACATCGGCTGCCGCATGGCGGATGCTCTCGGCTATTGGGCCGCCATACCCGCCGCGCCTCTTAACCTGGACGATTTGCTCGCGCTGTTGCCGCCTGAAGCGCGCGAATCGTTCCCCGCCAACCCGGACGAACTCAAAATCCTGATTGAGCGCTCAGTCAGCGACGACCCCGAAGCGCTCAGCCAACCCGCGCAGGAATTCACGCGGCCGCCGAGTGCACCGCCCGATCCACCCGCCGACTACGCCGTGCCTGTCGCGCTGGACGCTCCGCAGCGGCCTTCTCTCGCCCGGGACTTATTGCTGGTCGCGGGCTCCATCCTGACTTTTCTGATTGTTCTCGTCGGCCTCCTCTATTTCAATAGATAGGCCTGACGTGAGAGCATAGCTTCATGTCTCCAGTCGTCTCGGCGGCCCGCTTTCAGAGCGTGCGCACTGCCAATTTCAAAGAATCCGTCATCCGTGAAATGACACGCCTTGCCATCGCGCACGGCGCCGTCAATCTCGCCCAGGGCTTTCCCGATTTCGCCGCGCCTTTCGATATCAAACAGGCCGCCATCGACGCCATCAATGCCGATTACAACCAGTACCCCATCACCTGGGGGGTGAAGCCGTTCCGCGAGGCGATTGCGAAAAAATACGCCCGCACCTACGGCATGCATATCGACCCCGAACGCGAAGTCACCGTATGCTGCGGCGCCACCGAAGGCATGATCGCCGCTCTGCTCGCGGTCACTAATCCCGGCGATGAGGTCGTCGTCTTCGAGCCGTATTACGAGAACTATCATCCCGACGCACTGCTGTGCGGCGCGGAACGCAAACTGGTGACACTTTATGCCCCGGACTGGCGCTTCGATCCCGATGAACTGCGTCGCGCGTTCTCGCCCCGAACCAGAGCCATCGTCATCAACACGCCGAATAACCCAACCGGCAAAGTATTCAGCCGCGAGGAACTGACTTACATCGCTTCGTTATGTCAGGAGTTTGACGCGCTGGCGATAACCGATGAAATCTACGAACACATCACTTACGATGGCTTGCATCATATCCCCATCGCCACCCTGCCGGGCATGCGCGAACGCACCATTCTGATTAACAGCATGAGTAAGACGTTTTCCGTGACCGGCTGGCGCGTCGGCTGGGTCATTGCGCCGCCGGAAATTACCAATACCGTTCGTAAGGTCCATGACTTTCTGACTGTCGGAGCGGCCACGCCGCTCCAGCACGCGGGAATCATGGCCCTGGGTCTTCCGGATAGTTATTTCAATGGGCTTGCCGCGGAGTATGACGGGCGCAGGCGTGCAGCCATCGCCATGCTCGAAGGCGCAGGTTTCCGCTGCTATGTGCCCGGCGGCGCCTACTATGTCATGTGCGATATCTCCAATTTTGGCGCGATAACGGATGTGGCGTTCGCGCAGCACCTCGTCGAACACATTGGCGTTGCCGGAGTGCCAGGTTCCAGCTTCTATCTTGATCCCGCTTCCGGCGCATCGCAGATTCGTTTTTGCTTCTGCAAGAAATACGAAACGCTGGCCGCGGCTGGCGAGAGGCTGTCGGCGTTAAAAACGTATTAGTGCTTTCACATACAACTACCACTTAGTGAATGTACCTGTTAATACTATAAATCGCGGTGCTCCCGTTTACACTCCGGGTATCTCCCGGGAACGTCGGGAAACTTAAAAACTTTATTCTCATTCTGTTGCCATGCCTCTTTTCATCCGATAGCATCGGAAGAACTGCTTTTCACGCAGGCTCGTAACTTATGACGTTGAATCCCCCCTTCCGCAGCCTTGTGTTGCTCGCTCCGCCCCAGGCACGCATACCGGCGTCCTTTAACAACCTGCATCACGAGCCGCGCCAACACGCGGATCTCCTGCGCCAGGCCCAGATGCTCAGAGGTTCCGTCTATCTCGAAGACGGTGCCGTCGACCGACCGCATTTGGTCGATGGACGTCACATCGTCGCGAGCGATTCGAAGAGCTGGCACCTACTCGTGCTCGATGACGCCCGGCGGGTCCGCGGCTGCACCCGGTATCACCACCATCCCGCCGAAGTCCAGTTCTCCCGCCTGACCGCGGCCGAGTCGTCTCTCGCGTCCTGTTCGGTGTGGGGCCGGAAAGTAAGAAGCGCGGTCGAAGAAGAGCTGGCTTTGTCCCGCAGCCTCGATATGCCATTTGTGGAGATTGGCGGCTGGGCGCTCGCGGAAGAGATTCGCGGCAGTGTGGAGGCCCTGCGCATGGTGCTGGCCGCGTACGCTTTTTTCAGAATCCTCGGAGGCGCAGTGGGCCTCGCTACCGCGACCAGTCGGCACTCGTCCGCGTCCATTCTGAGGAGAATAGGCGGCAGGCCACTGCAACACGAAGGCCTCCAGATACCCTCCTATCGGGATCACCACTACAACTGCGACATGGAGATGTTACGGTTCTATTCGTGGGCGCCCAATCCTCGTTATAGCTTCTGGATTAGTGAGATTGGCGCGGAAATTCGCTCGACTCCCGTCATCACCTGCGTGGCGCCCGACACTCATCCGCTTCTGGACTATGCCAGACGGGCATATAACCACGAGGAAACCAACTGGTTGGCGCATTGACATCGATATCGATCAGATATCCAAAAAGGTGATCGGGCTCACATTTCGTTACTTCCGCATCGATTCGTGTTTTTTCCAGGGCGATAGCTATCGGCGAGCCCGCCGCAATTGGAAAGCTGGTCTGCACTACACCGCCGCCCTCCCAGATCTCAAGTAGAATCGCCAGTTCCGAAGCGGAGTCGCAGTCGATCCGCACCAGGTCTGCGCAGGCATAATGCCCAACAGTCATATTTCCACCTTTGCATCTGACGGGCCACATCCAAAACAGGGGCACAGGGAAGGTTAAGTTCTCTGTGCCCTCTCAACCTTCGATAATCTGAAGGTAATGAACAACTTACCGCCGTTGGCGACGGCGATACGCGGCGGAACCCGTCAACAAAACGGTACCCAGCAGTAACATGTAGATAGAAGCAGGCTCAGGAGCGGCGGTAACCGGCGTTACGCCGATGGTGGCAGTGGCGGAACTGACGATTGCGTCACCGGCATTGAGATCCGCGAGTATCTGCTGATAAGTGGTGTTGGAGAACGTCGTCGAAAAGGTTCCGGCTACGTTGGACACGTCGCCGCTGCCATCCGTTTCCGTTCCGAGGAACGAGAAGCCAACCAGAACCTGACCGCCGGATTCGTTTATCAGGTTGAACGGCGAGTTCGCTGGTGTGCAGGCCGTTGCCGTGCATGGAGCATTGTCTCCGGGTAGTAACTCCGTCAGCGTGATATTCCAGTCTGGTTCCGCGGTAAACGTGATGAAATTTGTAAGCGGCAGATCGATTCCCGTCGTGGTTCCCACCGGTTCGTCGCTTGCGTCGAGATCGTGCACGGTCGTGGTTGTACTGGCCAGACTGTTAAAACTGCCGGTACTCGCGTTGGTAATGTCGAACAGGCCGTTATCTCCGCTGCCATCCACCGTTCCCGATGTAACAATCGGAGGGAAACCCGTGCTCGCCGTTCCGGAAAAATCGAAGTCGATCATAGAATCATTCACCGCGATCGTTTCGGTTCCATGCGAGGACAAAGACAAATTCCCGTCGAGCGCGGACGCACTCAACATTGCCGGGATGGCTGCTCCGGCTATGAAGAAGATTGCAAGTGGCGTGATCCGGCGGGCTTTGCCCGATAGGATCGCTCTTATTTGGTGCATCAAGTTACTTCCTCCTGGATTGAGATATCGCTGGCGGGGTGCGTCAGGCTCGGGCCAAACGAATGCACGCACCGCGCCAATGAGCTCGATCTCACATGGAAGCAGCATTGCTTGGTCGCTTCCGTACATATGCCGATAACAAATCCGATCCGCGAGGCCTTTGAGATAGCTCTGGGAACTGAATTCGTTATTACTTCGCCGGATGAGATCGCGCGCGCTTCCACCGCCACGTTCGCGACTGCGCAGCGCGTTCCAGCCATCCTGCGCCCCGGTTCCCGCGGCGACTTACAGGCCTGTCTTGCTGTTGCGCGCCGATTCTCCATCGCCGTGTACCCGGTCAGTTCGGGCAAGAACTGGGGCTACGGATCCAGAGTTCCCGTGGCCGACAACTGCATCGTCATCGACCTCAGCCGCATGAATCGCATCCTCGATTTCAGCGAGGAAATGGGCTGGGTGACAATCGAGCCCGGCGTCACACAGCAGCAACTATTTGAGTTCTTATCCGGCCGCAAGTCGCGTCTGTGGCTCGATGCCACCGGTTCCGCGCCGGACTCCAGCATTGTCGGCAACACCATGGAACGCGGTTTCGGACACACTCCTTATGGCGATCATGCCGGCAATGTCTGCGCCCTCGAAATCGTGCTGCCCGATGGCGAGGTCATCGAGACCGGCATGGCAAGATTCAAAGGCTCTCAATCCGCCGAGGTTTATCGCTGGGGTCTGGGGCCGGGTCTCGATGCGTTGTTTACCCAATCGAACCTGGGCATTGTCACCCGCATGACCGTCTGGCTCATGCCCGCCCCCGAGTACTTCCAGGCCTTCTTCTTCCGCTGTGACGACGTCGGAGGGCTTCCCGGCATCATCGATGCGCTCCGCCCTCTGCGCATGAACGGAACTCTCCGCAGCGCCATCCATGTGGCGAATGACTACAAGGTAATCGCGGGCATTCGCCAGTATCCTTGGCAGGAAGCCGGCAACCGCACGCCATTACTGCCCCAGACGATGCAGCTTCTGCGCGCGCGCATGAAGTTCGGAGCGTGGAACGGCTCCGGCGGTCTCTATGGCACGCGAACCCAGGTTGCCGAAGCCCGCCGTTTGCTGCGCCAGGCCCTGAAAGGACGCATCACGAAGATCCAGTTTCTCGACGACCGGATTCTGAATTTCGCGGAACGCTTCTCTCACGCCTTCGCCGTGTTATCGCGCTGGGATATCAGCCGCGCACTGGAGCTGGTTCGTCCGGTCTTCGGCCTGATGAAAGGTATCCCCACCGACAGGCCTTTGGCGAGCGTTTACTGGCGGAAAAAAACTGTTCCTCCCGCACAGATGGATCCCGATCGCGATCGGTGCGGCCTGATCTGGTGTGCACCTGTAGCACCCGCCCAGGGGCAACATTCGCACAGACTCGCAGAAATTGCGTGCCGCATTTTACTCAAACACGCATTCGAACCGATGTTATCTATCACGCTAATTACGGACCGGGCTCTGATTTGTGTGATTTCTTTGACATATGATCGCGAGATACCTGGCGAAGACGATCGCGCCCGCGCATGTTACGAAGAGCTTCAGGCCGAATTGGAACAGGCTGGCTATCCGCCGTATCGGTTGGGCATTCAGTCGATGCAACTGGCGGGCGGTTCGGGAGCTTATGCCCGGCTGCTCGATACGATTCGAAATAGCGTGGATCCCGGAGGAATTCTGGCGCCCGGCCGCTATAAAGCAAGCGCAGCGAGTGAGGCAGGCCCGGGCTGACGGTTTGGTGGTACCAGGCGTACGGCGGAAGTCCCTCGATAAGTCGTCCGTACGCCGTACTGAGATTGTGATACGGTATACCGGGAAAATAATGATGCAGCGCATGGTAGCGCAGCCCCACCGGCGCCCATAACTCCGTCCAGACAGCGCCCGGGGTGTCGATCGAGTCAATGAGTTGCGCATCGCGCGCGATCGGTATGCCGTCGCTCGAATAGCGGTGGGCGCCGAGCGTCCGGATGGTATTGACCACGGCGACTCCGGCGAATGCCGCGTACCAGGTCAGCAGGCAGCGCCACACAACATGGTCGATTACCAGCACGGCGCCGACTCCCGCCCAGCTGATCAGAGTGACTATCTCCCAGCGACGGATATCTCTCTCCAGTTCAGCAGTAACATCGCGGCGAAAGCGAACATTCAGGCATAAAGACGAAAAACAGGTGCAGAGGACGCGGTGAACTGCCGGTATCAGTAGACTTACCGGCGCGAGAACCAGGAACCGAATCAAAAGGAACGCTGGAATGAGCAGCCCCTGCACCACAAACACGGTAATCATGAATGGCTTTCCGGCGAAAGGCAGATACTCAGGGTCGCGGTCCGTGCCGTAAGTAACAAGACTGTGATGATACTGATGTACGCCAACATACATAAAAGATGGCAGTAACAGCCCGATTCCGAAGATCATGTTCCAGGCTAACTCGAAACCGCGCAGCAACCCGCCCCGGATATGACTGATTTCGTGCAGAAAACACAGGCCGCGATAGAGCGCGCAGCTACAGATGAAAAGTGCGGTGAGCATCTGCCAGGACCACGTGCGAAACAGCACAGCCGCTGCAAAAGAGACCCAGCCGACAGCCCCGGTTAGCACTAAGTCGGTCCAATAAATACGCGGGTCAGGTGTGTGAAGGTCGCGGACAAGGTCATGCGCCTGTGCCGCGATTCGGAGCTGTTGCGTGGCTTCAGGACTGGCCAGCATTGACATCCAGTGTAACATTCGGAATACTCAGGCAGGTGCGTCATTTCGGAGTTATCAGCCCGCCCGTCTCCGGACACGTCCATCCTATGTCGGCGCTTGCGCGCGAATTGCAGTCCCGCGGCCATCGTGTTACCTGGTTTCATATACATGACCTGCAATCGAAGATACAAGCTGCCGGATTTGACTTTTGCCCTCTGGGACTGAGCGATCATCCCGCGGGATCGCTGCCTGAATCGCTCGACCGGCTCGGACGCCTGGACGGCATGGCAGCCGTGCGCTACACCATACAGGCGGTAGCGCGAACTACCGAGATGTTCTGCCGCGAAGGGCCGGCAGCGATTCGAAGAACAAAGATCGACGCCCTGCTGGTCGATCAGATGGAACCAGCCGGAGGAACCGTCGCCGATTTCCTCGGGCTGCCATTCATTACCGTCTGCAACGCGCTCGCGATCAATCGCGATCCCGGAGTTCCGCCGCCGTTTACTCCGTGGGCTTACCGGGAGTTGCCCGGATTCGTAACTCGTCTGCGTAATCGCGTGGGTTACGCCATCGGCGATGCCACAACCAAACCGATTACCCGCGTCATAGTCGGGTATCGTCAGCGGTGGGAGCTTCCTCCACTCACGACGCCCGACGATTCGTTTTCACGGCTGGCGCAAATCTGCCAGATGCCGCGCGAACTGGATTATCCGCGCACCACGTTGCCCGCCACTTTTCACTACGTCGGCCCGCTGCGCGAAGCACAGGAGACCACGCCCTTCCCGTGGGAGCGGCTCGATGGCCGCCGCCTGGTGTACGCGTCGCTCGGTACCCTTCAGAACCGGCGTCCGGAGCTGTTACGCACTATTGCGGCCGCGTGCGCAGGCCTCGACGTTCAGCTCGTCATTAGTCACGGAGGCGGACTGGACCACGAGCACGCCGCGACTTTGCCTGGTTCGCCCATCGTAGTTCCCTGGGCGCCGCAGCGCGCCGTCATCGCGCGCTCGTCCCTGACGATCACACATGCCGGCCTCAATACCGTACTCGATTCGCTGGCGGCGGGAGTTCCGACAATCGCAATCCCCATCACGTACGAGCAACCCGCCATCGCGCGGCGCGTGGAACGAACCGGCGCAGGAGCGGCAATTCCGTTCGCGGATCTGCGGGAGGAAAAGCTTCGCGGTCTCGCCGTTCGGGTGATGAAGTCTCCCGAATATCGCAACGCGGCGCAGCGCATGGCCACGTGTATCGTGACAGCGGGCGGAGTCGGACGCGCGGCCGATATTGTGCTCAATGCACTGTAACTATGACGTTCGATGGCGTCGAAACGCCCGAGACGGTTGCCAGCAATGGCTGATCGCCGCCGCTGACCTGAGGGACTATCACGTTGAGCTGATAAACCCCCGCCTCGGTGATTCCCGAGAACAGGACCTTGGCGGCTACTCCGCCGATTGTGACCGATACCGTGTTGGTGGTGGGCGCTGCGCCGGTGTAAGCCTTGCCGGGTGGAACCACCGGGTTGGTAGGGCCGAAGCCGACACCGAATAGTTCCAGAAGCTCTCCGGGCTGCACCGGACGAGTAGTGAAGGTGAAGGATCCGGCCGGGCCGACCAGGTCATACGATCCGCCGCCGTAAGCGCCGGTTCCCGATGGCGTCAGGATCACTCCAGCGGCGTAATTACTCGCCGGAAGCAGGCTGAACGACGGCCCGAAGGCGCCCAGCGTGACCGTGGAAGTGCTGGAACCCGCGGCAGTCGTCACCACCACGTTGACCGTGCCGGTTGCCGTATCGGCCGGAGCCTGTAAATTGATCTGCGTCGGACTCACTGACCAGAGATAAGCGAGCTTGTTATCGATCTTCACACTGGTCCCTGCAAGCGTGGTGGGAAAATTGCCCGTCCAGACGGCAGTCGTGCTGGCGAGCCCTGTGCCATATATCGAGACCCACGACCCAGGCTGTATGACGGTGTTGGCGCTGTAGATCGGAACCACGCCGCCGGTCAAAATCGCGGGCATCGCGGCCGTAATCGGCAGCTTCATGACGGCGGATGGCAAGGGCCCCGGGTTGATCGCCGTAATGCTGGCCGTGCCGGTACCAACCGCCGTGTTCGCAGGTACGCTGGCGGTCAACTGCGTCGCACTGACGAAAGTTGTCGTCAATGCGGTCCCGTTCCAGGCCACGGTCGCGCCGGAAAGAAAAGCCGAGCCGTTCACCGTGAGCGTGAACGGCTCGCCCGACCCGGTGACGGTTGCGGGGCTAAGACTGGTTATCGCAGGCGGCGGGTTAATGGCAAGCTCGGTGGCGCTGGTGGAGGTTGCACCCGCCGTCACCGTGATAGCGGCGCTCCCTGTGGTCGCGATCAGAGCGGCAGTTACCGCCGTCGTCAGCTGCGTGGCACTCACGAATTTCGTCACCAGCGCGGTTCCATTCCACGCTACGGTATTTCCCGTCGCGAACCCGGCGCCATTCACCGTGAGGGTAAAGGCTGCGCCTCCCGCGGCCGCGGAGGACGGGCTTAGCGATGTAATAGTCGGTGGTCCATTGACGGCAAACGTGACCGCGTTGGAAGACGCACCGCCGAAATTCACCTGAATGGTGATGGAGGCGGTGCCACCGATGAGGCCCGCGGGAATGGGCGCTGACAGCTGAGTGGCGCTGACAAACGTGCTGGGAAGCGAAGCGCCGTTCCATTGCACCTGCGCTCCCTGTACGAAACCGGTGCCGTTGACCGTCAAAACGAAGGATGCGCCACCCGCTATGACCGAGGCCGGACTCAGTGTCGTGATGGCGGGCGGCGCGCTGATGGAAAACTTAGTGGCGGCCGAGGTCTGGCTGCCGTTGGCCACCGTGACGTTGACGCTGGCGGCGCTCGCGATCATCGTAGTGGAAATATAGGCCGTCAGCTGCGTGGGGCTCACGTATGTGGTGGTAATCGCAGCGCCATTCCATTGCAGCGTGGAGTTGGCGGTGAACCCGGTACCGCTCACCGTCAGCGTGAGCGCCGCGCTGGTGGCGACCGTGGAGGCCGGAGTCAGACTCGTAATGACGGGCGGCTGCGCAGTGACCGTCAGCGCAACCGTGTTGGTGGCTAGGGCACCGGCGTTGACGACTACCGGGACGCTGCCCGCGCCGTTAATGAGGTTGGCCGGTATAGATGCGGTGAGCTGTGTCGCGCTCACAAATTTTGTGGTGACCGGTATACTATTCCACGCGACGATGGCGGCGGACGTGAAACCCGTGCCATTGACTGTCAGGGTGAAAGCGGCGCTATACGCAACTATGGAAGCGGGACTCAGCGTGGTGATGGCAGGCGGCGCGGTAATCGTAAAGTTGAGCGCGGGCGAATTCGCCTGGCCCGTGTTGACGATCACGCTGGCGCTGCCCGCACTCGCGATCAGGCTGGACGGAACGGAGGCAGTGAGTTGCGTGGCGCTCACATAGGTGGTGGCGAGAGCCGTGCCGTTCCACTCGACCTGCGACGACGGGAAGTAGCCCGTGCCCGTCACGGTCAAAGTGAACGAGGTACTGGTGGCGATTGCGGTTGCGGGACTGAGGGCGGTCAGCCCGGGAGTGGGCGCATTGATTGGAAAGTTGATAGCGCCGGAGGATACGCCCGCCGCGCTAACGGTGACGGTTGCACTGCCGACGGTATTGATCAGGCTGGCGGCGATGGATGCCGAGAGCTGCGTGGCACTCACAAATTTCGTGGTGAGCGATGTGCCGTTCCACTGGATGGTATCGCCGGTGACGAAGTTGGTCCCGGTCACGGCCAGCGTGAAGACGGCGCCCAGGGCTGTGGCAGACGCCGGATTCAGAGCCGAGATGGCGGGCACCGGCGCGCCGACTACCAGCGAAAGCGTAACGCTCGCGGTGCTGTTGGCCGAATCCTTCACGGTCATCTGAAGGCTCGAAGTTGCGGCGGCCGTGGGGGTTCCGCTCAGGATTCCGCTGGTGGTGAAGGTGATGCCTTTGGGCAGACCCGTGGCGGACCACGTGTAGCCGCTGCCGGTTCCCCCCGAGGCGCTGAAGGTAACGGCGGCGTAGGCAACGCCAATGGTACCGGCGGGCAGCGACGAAGGGTTCGCGATACTCAGCGGAATGGGCGTCAATAAACGTATGCGATTGTCCTGTGTATCGGCGATATAGACGTTGCCGGCGGAATCCAGACGAATTCCCTGGGGGCCGCTGAGCAGCGCGGCGGTGGAAATGCCGCCATCGCCCAGCGTTGTGCCGTTGCCGGCGATAGTGGTGATGTTGCCCGCGGAGACTTTTCGCACGGCGTTATTGCCGGTATCCGCGATGAACAGAGCGCCGGCGGAACCGATCGCCAGAGCCGAGGGAGCATTCAGTTCGGCGGCCGTGGCGGCCGCATTGTCGCCGGCGAGGCCCGGCGCGCCGTTGCCTGCGACGGTGGAGATCACGCTGCCGGCGACTTTGCGAATGCGATTATTGCCGGAATCGGCAATGTACAGGTTGCCTGAGGAATCGAGAACGATGTCCGAGGGATTGCGCAGCTGCGCCGCGGTGGGCGACCCGGCATCGCCGCCGAATCCCGGCGTGCCGTTACCCGCGACCGTCGTAATCGTGCCGGCAGCGATCTTGCGAATGCGGTTGTTGGCGGAGTCGGCGATATAAAAGTTACCAGAGGCATCGAACGCGATGCCCAGCGGTTGATTGAGCTCGGCGTTGGCGGCGACGCCGTTGTCTCCGCTATAACCCGCCGTGCCATTGCCCGCGATGGTGGAAATAGTTCCGCCCACGACTTTGCGGATTCTGTTATTTCCGGTATCGGCGATATACAGATTCCCGGCGGAATCGACCGCGACCGCCGAGGGCTGGTTCAGCTGCGCGGCGGTGGCGGCTCCGGCATCGCCGCTGAAACCGGCGATGCCGTTGCCCGCAACGGTGGTAACGATTCCTGCGGAAACTTCACGCACGCGATTGTTTTCGTAATCCGCGAAGTACAGATTGCCCGCCGTATCGAACGCGATGCCCGAAGGGAAGTGCAACTGGGCGCTGATGGGCGAACCGTTATCGCCACTGAAGCCGGCGGTGCCATTGCCCGCCGCCGTGTAGATAACGCCGTTGACGGCGACCTGGCGGATTCTGTTATTACCGAAATCGGCGACATAGAGGTTGCCGCTCGGGTCTACCGTGATGACGTAAGGCTGGTTCAGCTGGGCCTTCGTAGCCAGACCGCCATCGCCACTGTAACCCGGCGTGCCTTTGCCTGCCACGGTAGAAATCACGCCGGCGGTTACTTTGCGGATGCGGTTGTTGGCATAGTCGGCGATGTAGAGATTGCCCGCGGCATCGAGAGCGATGCCCGTCGGGGTGTTGATTTGTGCGGCGGTCGCGGGTCCGCCATCACCGGTGAAGCCGAGCACGCCGTTTCCGGCCGTAGTGCCGATGACGCCGGCTGAAACGCTGCGGATGCGGTCGTTACCGGTATCGGCGATGTAGAGAATGCCCGCGGAATCGACGGCTATTCCGCGCGGGGAGCTGAGCACTGCGCTGGTGGCCGGGCCATTATCGCCGCCGAAGCCGACCGCTCCATTGCCCGCGACCGTGGAGATCACGCCGGACGAAACTTCGCGGATCACGCTGTTGCCAGTATCTGCTATATAGAGGTTGCCAGCGGAATCGAGCGCCAGCCCGAACGGGTTGTTCAGCTGGGCGCTGGCAGCGGGGCCGTTGTCGCCGCTGTAACCGGCCGTCCCGGTTCCGGCGATGGTGGTGATGACGCCGCCAGAAACTTCGCGCACCACGTTGTCCCAGGAGGAAGCGATATAAAGGTTGCCCGCGGCGTCGATCGCGAGACCGCAGGGAGCATGCAACTGGGCGGCGGTCGCCGGTCCGTTATCTCCGGTATAGCCTGCGGTGCCATTGCCTGCGACCAGGGTCAGGAGGCTGGAACCGGCATCCATGCGCAGAATGGTATTGCCATCGACGAAGAAGATATTGCCCGCAGCGTCCGACGTCATGGCGGATTGCGGGCCGTAGAGGCTGGCGCTGGGGCCCTGGAGATTGACCGGAAGGGCTCCGCCGGCGAAGGTGGATATGGTGTAGGTCTGGGCGCCGACGGGGATGGCCATGAGGGCAGCGATCAGCGCGACTTTTTGGAATACCCCAGTTCGACACACCCCAGTTCGACACACCCCAATTCGACACCCCCCAGACTTCGACATTTACAAATGACTTATCGGCATATCCCTCCGTTTGCAATAGAGCATAGTTGTGGCGTTGAATCCTGCCGTGAGTGGGAAATCGAGGTGAAAAAAGCCGGTTCAGGCGGCTTTTGGGACCTGCTGGGCGGTCCAGAGGAAGTTGATGTACTTCGGATCGGTCAGTTGG
>Ga0302140_10001407_pt1 | contig 31400 bp, 31 predicted proteins | sample I_Bog_E1_1_FD_202095 | JGI IMG/M metagenome (GOLD analysis project Ga0302140, IMG submission 202095) | Peat permafrost microbial communities from Stordalen Mire near Abisko, Sweden - I_Bog_E1_1 | ecosystem: Environmental > Terrestrial > Soil > Wetlands > Peat | place: Sweden: Abisko, Stordalen... | reverse complement strand
CCACCCCTACCCCAACCCCGACTCCAACGCCCCCCGCGCCGCAGCCGCAGCAATAGAGCATTGGCTTCTCGTTCGATTGGAGATGCCTGGAGCAAAGCCTGGAATTGGCAGAGGGGAGAGTCGCCTCTCCCCCCTGCCGAATCGCACAGGCAGGAGGTTTGAAGGCGCAGCCGATGGCGGTTTCGCCGCTCGTCGAATTCCATTGCAGGGTTCATCCGCTCCCAACTCGCTCAAGCCCAACACGAAGGCTGATCGGCTGGCGCATGGCCACGCATGATGTGAAGAATTCGTGACCCGTATTTGCGAGGTCAGGGCTGTCTTACTCGTTCCAGCGGCGCATGATGAGCGTGGCGTTGATGCCGCCGAAGCCAAAGGAGTTTGACAGGGCCACGTCGAAGCTGTGCTTGACGGGCATATTGGGCACATAATCCAGCACGCACGTAGGGTCAACGTTCTCAAGATTGATGGTAGGCGGAAGCTCCTGGTTGACCAGCGCCAGCACGGAGATGCCTGCCTCGAGCCCGCCCGCGCCGCCTAGCAGGTGGCCGGTCATGGACTTAGTGCCGCTGATCTTGAGCTTGTGGCTGAGGGCGTGTTCGCCAAAAACCAGCTCGATGGCCCGCGATTCGTTGCCGTCGCCCGCTGGGGTGGAGGTAGCGTGCGCATTCACGTAGCCAACCTCCTCTGGTTGAATGCCAGCGTCGTTCAGGGCGTTTCTCATGGCGCGCTGAGCGCCCTGGCCCTCGGGCGCGATGCCCGTCATGTGATAGGCGTCGGCGCTCATGCCATAGCCGATGATCTCAGCCAGAATCTTTGCGCCGCGCGCCTTGGCGAACTCCAGTTCCTCAAGGATGAGAATGCCTGCGCCTTCGCCGATGACAAAGCCGTCACGGTCTTTGTCAAAGGGCCGGCTTGCGCGTGTGGGCTCGTCGTTGCGGGTTGAGAGCGCGCGCATGGCGGCAAATCCGCCGACGGAGAGGGCCGTAACCGAAGCCTCCGCGCCGCCTGCAATCATTACGTCGGCATCGCCGTGCATGATCATGCGCGCCGAGTCGCCGATGGAGTTGGCGGAGGTGGCACAGGCCGTGGCCGTGGCCGAAATGGGCCCCTTGGCGCCGTAGCGGATGCTGATTTGGCCGGCCGCCATGTTCACAATGACAGCGGGAATGAAGAAGGGCGAGATCTTGCGCGGGCCGCCGTTGAGCAGGTTGGAGTGCTCGCGCTCGATAATCTCAAACCCGCCGATGCCGGAGCCGATAAAGACGCCTACCCGGTCAGCAATCTCCTGGGTGATCTGGAGGCCGGACTGGGCAATGGCCTCCTGGGTAGCGGCGAAGGCAAAATGAATGAAGCGCCCCATCTTGCGCGCTTCCTTCTTGTCCAGATAATCCAGCGGGTCAAAGTTCTTGACCTCGGCAGCAAACGTGACCGGGAAGCCAGTAGTATCGAAGCCCTGAATGGGCCCCATGCCACTAGCGCCGGCCAAGAGCTGCCGCCAGACCTCGGGAGCGGTGTTACCCACACCGCACACCAGACCGAGCCCGGTGATTACGACTCTGCGGGACGGATTGGACAAGGGCTACTTGCTGCCTTTCGCGTTCTTCTCGATGTAGTCGATCGCGTCTTTGACGGTCTTGATCTTCTCGGCGTCTTCGTCGGGAATCTCCAGGTCGAAGGCTTCTTCAAACTGCATTACCAGTTCGACCACGTCGAGGGAATCCGCGCCCAGATCCTCCTGGAAGCTGGCGCCGGGGGTCACCTCGGCTTCGTCCACCTGTAGCTGCTCGACGATGATCTGCTTGACTTTCTCTTCAACGGCCATGCGTGTTTCTCCTCATAATTTTTGGAACTCAAGAATCTGTCCGGGCATGAATTTCGTTCAGGTTCCGCTTGCCTACCATACCGGCTCATGGCAGGGGAACACAACCACTACGCCAAAAAAATGCGCATGGCCCCGAAACTTCAAGTCTACCGGGCGGGTCGGGGTGTGTAAAGGTGGGGGCAAGCGAAGCCAGCGCTTGCGGCGATGTTGAGCCTTCTTATCGGCATTTTGCAGTGCATCGTACATTCGCGTAGAATATTGTATAAGGCTTTTATATTCAGTACATACGCCATCTCTTGAAATTGCATTGCGCTGCAATCAAGTGGACAAAATCCCGGCACGAACAGGCACTAGAATGATCGGCGGACTCCGCGAAATCGGCTGTCCGCAGATAGCCTCAAGTTATTGAAATGGTTCTGATTCCGCAGGTCGTGATTCGCAGCTTTCGGGCCTGCGCCAGATCCTCACGGTCAAATGCTCAAGATACAATATTTATCTCATCCGCCGGAATCCCCAACGCTGCTGATTCCTGTCTCCGTCGCGAAACGGCGTTCGCTAATGTGCGGGGTGTATGCTCGCCTGTGCCATTGCCCTTGGTAGCGCTTTGAAATTATTCGCTAAGACTTGTTACTTCTGCTGAATCGAACGCCTCAGTGGCGGGTGGCACATGTCCGCTGCGATAAGAACTCTGGGGCCATAAACCCCATGGAACCTGGGCCACCCGTCGAATGTTTCTGCTTCGTGGGTTTACTTGACTGCAAGCAGTACAGCCTTGCCTTTGGCCTTCGAGGAGCGGATGAAGTAAATAGCTCCGTAGATGCCCCAGACGGCTGAGATGCCCAGTGCCAACAGCGGCTCTTTGAAAGTACCCAGGCCGAAAACAGGGCTGATCAGGTAGAAGGCCATGCAGACAATGTTGGCCAGCAGACCGAAGCCAGGGATGAGCAGGTGGCGAACTACGCTGTAGTCATGACGCCTGTGGTAGGCAATCATGCATAGTGCGCAGCTCAGGGCATACAAGATAAAGGTGCCGAAGTTGGAGGTGAGAGTAATAGTAAGCAACGAGTTAGGCAGCGCGGCTAACTGGTCATGCGAGAGGTAGCCGAAGTTAGAGAAGATGCCATGCGGCAGCGCGGCAATGGCTGCGTCAGAGGGCGCGCTGGCGTCGCCGAAGACGAGAACGACGGCTATGACGCCGATGAAAGCGGATATCCAGGCTAGGGTCCAGATGGCCTTGCGGGGGCTGAGCGACCCGGCATGAAGGATGCCGAAATGCTCGGGAGCCTCGTCATCCTTGCCCATGGCGTAGGTCACGCGAGCGCCGGTGTTCATACAGCTCAGCGTGGTGCCGATCAGCGCCAGAAATACTGTAACGGCCTCTGCCAGCATGAAGTATTTGCCGTGGCCCTGGCCCAGCAACCCGTCACCGACCATGATCATCATATCGCCGATGGGCGCTGCCGAAGTAACTGCGCTTTGCATGGTATAGCCGGAGTTGAGAAAGTAATTGGCAGCGAAATACTCGATCAGATAGCACACCAGGCCCTGAATCAGAAGCGAAGAGATGACTGCGATCGGAATATGCTTGGTGGGGTTCTTCGCCTCACCTCCCATCGAAGTTACCGATTCGAATCCAACCAAGATCAGAATGGCGACCGTCGCCTGGATAAAGACATAGCTGAATTTGTGCGGCGCAACAACCGAAGCAGCGGAAGTATGAGTGAGGAAGTTTCCGCTCGCGTCCTTCTCGGGATAATCGATGGTGAATGGGACCGGCTTGCCGGTTGCGTCCAGCAGGGGCGCTGGAGCGCCTGTTGCGTCGCGTACGATGGAGCCATCTTTCGCTGTGGCGAATTGGTAGTTATAAGTTGCCAGGGTTTGCCCGTCATACTGAAAGGCCGGCGAACCTGCGGGATGGCTTGTACGGTAGCCAATGGCTAGCACACTGAAGACCAACAGTGCGGAGATCTGAACGATGTTGATAGCCAGGTTGACGGCAGTTGAAGCCCCCGCGCCCTTTGATGCGATCCAGCCGACAAAGAATGAAAAGGCAATTGCCACCAGCGCCATGAAGATAAGTCCCGGATTCGAGCCACTCATGAAGTTGGGATAGAGGAAGCCGACGATATAACCCACAAAGACGCCAGTAACAGCCACCATCACACCCGGATAGACCCAGTAGTAAAGATGCGAACCCCAGCCGACAATGAACTTGGCGACGCGGGCGTATTTAAAGAACTTGTCCTTAGATAACAGCGCCTGCTCTGCGTAGTAGTAGCTTGAGCCCGTGCCAGGATAGAGCTTGGAAATCTCTGCGTAGGCGACTGCGGTGGCAAGGCAAAGCAGCAAGGCCGCAAAAATGCCAAGCCACATGGTAGGCGCAGTAGTTCCCGTGCCGGCCTGGATGACAAATGTGAGCCAAAGAAAGGCGCCGGGGGCGATGAGGGCCATTGCATTGCTGGTCAGCCCGGTAAGGCCCAGGGTGGCCTGCATCTGAGGTGCCTTTTGATCTGCCATGAACATTCTCCTAAGGTGATATTTGTTTGGCTGCTCTGGGACTCTGACCCTGGCCATTTCTTCGCGGCTTGATGGACTGCGATTCGCTAGCCGAAACGATGCAACAATTTGAAAGATTTATTTGAAGGCTAAAGTTGAAGAGATAAGGATGAAATGAGGAAATCGAAATGAAACCAGAACAAGGCCGCCATGAACCAGGCTCTAAACCGCTTCTTGGCCATTTCTGGGAATGGATAGACGCACCAGTGGCGTGACCGTGGCGCGGATTGCGTCCTTGTGCACCTTGAAAACGCGCTCCTTGATAGGGCTAGACTTGACAAAATCCTGATACGCGCGCTCAAGATGCGCACGGAAGTAAGCGCGAGCCTTCTCTTCGTCCGGCTCCGTGCTGGCCTCTCGAAGATTGTCTCCCATGCGCCGCAGTATGTGCAGTCGTGCCACATTCAGCACCGCAGGGTCATAGGATACGCCAAGAAAGCGAAAGTAATCCTCAGCGCAAGAAAGCTTCGTCAGTTGTTCAAGCACAGTCATATTTCATCTCCAGTGGTGTGTGTGTGGAAATTGCGTGGTCGCTGGCGCGCCGGTAGAAGTCCAATAACTCTTCTGAGCTAACTACACGCTTTGCCTGCATGGATCGTCGCCGAACTTGATCCAACACCGATTGCGTGCGAATTCTGTCCGTGACCAATCCAAGAGATTGCAGTGCGCCTGCGACCGAGGCCAATCCCGAGTGCTTTCCCAGAACGATCTCACGCACACGACCGAAGGTTCGCGGCGATAATTCCTCATAAGTAGCTGGATCCTTCTGGAGTCCATCGACGTGAATGCCTGATTCATGGGTGAAGGCATTGGCGCCAACGATCGCCTTCCCAACCGGTATAGGACGAAGCGCCGCTCTTGCCACGATTTCGGCAAGCCGCGGCAACTGCGCAAGATTCACGTTGCTGCCGGCTCCATGGAAACGATTCAGGCAGGCAGCAACCTCTTCCAGAGCCGCATTGCCGGCGCGCTCTCCCAGGCCGAGCACACAGACGCTGGCATGAGTTGCTCCCCCTCGAATTGCCGCGAGCGTATTAGCAGTGGCCAACCCGAGGTCGTCGTGTCCATGAAACTCCAACTCGACGCCAGTTGCGTGGCGAAGCTGTGTGAATACCTCGTAAACCGAAAATGGCTCCATGTTGCCGAGTGTGTCCGCATAACGAAAGCGATGAGCGCCCGTGCTTTCGGCCGCTTCCACCGCGATGAGCAGAAACTCCATGTCGGCGCGGCTCGAGTCTTCGCCTCCCATGGCCACGCGCAATCCGCAATCGACAGCATAGGCAATCACATCGCGAATGCGGATCAGCACGCCTGCGCGATCGAGATTCAGCTTGGCATGCATCTGAATATCAGAAACCGGAATGGAAAGATTGACCCGCTTCAACCCAGTCTTCCGTGCGGCATCGACATCCGTACGTGTCATGCGGCACCAGGCAATTGGCTCGGACTTGCCCAACGCACCGCCGATGGCCGCAATCTCTTGGATCTCTCTGTCTCCTATCGCCGGAGTACCTGCCTCGATCTCGTCCACGCCAGCGTCTTCCAGCGCAAGGGCAATCGCCATTTTCTCTTCAAGTGTGAAGGCAACCCCGGGAGCCTGCTCTCCATCTCTGAGTGTCGAATCGTTGATGATAACGCGAGACACATTAGGCATACGCAGCCTCCATGGGAGCAGAGCTGGCTTGCAGATGCCTCACTGCTTGCTGAAGGACTTTGATCACCCGATCCACTTCGCAACTTGAGTTCTCGCGCGAGAACGAGAATCGCACCGATCCGCGCAGATGGCTGAATGGAATCTTCATTGCGGTCAGTACATGAGATGGATTGAGAGAACCCGATGTACAAGCCGATCCGGAGGAAGCCGCAATCGATTCACGATTCAACATAAGCAGAATCGAGTCAGCCTCGATATTCTCAAAGGCAATGTTGAGAGTATTGGGTAGGCAGTTACAGCGGTCTCCAACACGAATCGCGGTTGGAATAAGACGCAGAATTTCCCGTTCCAGGTAGTCTCGCAGCAAAGATATCCGATGCATATCCTGCTGCAATTCCTGGGCTGCAAGCAAGGCTGCTACTCCAAAGCCAACGATGGCTGGCGTGTTCTCCGTTCCTGCGCGCCTTCCACGTTCCTGACGTCCTCCATAAATGAGCGGAGCCAACTTCGTTCCGCTGCGCACATAGAGGGCGCCGATTCCTTTCGGACCGTGCATTTTGTGTGCCGAAATCGAGAGCAGATCGATTGCAGTTTCATTTACATTCATTTCGACTCTGCCTGCAGCCTGCACGGCGTCGCAGTGAAACAAGGCTCCGACGGAGTGCGCCATTGAGGCAAGCAGCCCAACGGGAAACACGACTCCAGTTTCATTGTTGGCCCATTGAATCGAGACGAGAGCAGTCCGCTCGCTTAGCGCCCTTCGATATGCATCGATGATGATGCCTCCACTGCCATCGACCGGGATACGATGAACCTTTGCCCTCCCCGTCTTCTCCAAATGCGCGCACAGCGCAAGCACAGCAGGATGTTCTACAACTGAAGTAACGATCTCGCTCCGTCCCTCCTCCGTTTCGAGAGCCGAGAGGATTGCTGTGTTATTCGACTCGCTGCCGCCTGAAGTGAAAATGATTTCGCTATCGCGCCCTGCTCCTGTCAACGCGCAAACCTGGCTTCGCGCCACGCGCACCGCATCCTTGGCCGTACCGCCCAGATCATGCAGCGAAGATGGATTTGCAAACTCATCGCGAAGAAATGGAAGCATTGCTTCGACGACACGCGGATCGGTGCGCGTTGTCGCGTTGTTGTCCAGATAAACCCATGGTTTTTGTGCAAGCATTTCTTTCATAGCGAGTTTTCTCCGGCAACATCCACTAACAGCAAGATTTGCTACAGCCACTCTTGGATTTGGCATGAGGATTATCAAACGAAAAGCCTGTCCCTTCCTGGCTGTCAACGAAATCAATTGTGGTGCCGGCAATCAACGCAAGAGAGGATGGATCGACGAGTATCTTCACTCCACGGCTCTCGCAGGAGATGTCTCCTGGTCCTGCGCTTTCCACCAAGCCCATCTCGTATTGAAGTCCTGCGCAGCCACCTGACCGCACCATGAGCCGCAGTCCCGCAATCGATCTGGGAACTGTAGCGATGGCAGAGTGCAAAGCTCCCGCCGCAGCTTCAGTCAGTTGAATCATCGTGTCCTCCTGGGCTGACGCTGCTTGATATATTGCACGTTGTGTGCCAATCGGAATTGCTGATAATGGTTATACTTAGCCCAAGCGCATGGCGATGAGCTTAGGAATATGTCACGTTTGCGACATGTCGATTGACGGTCATTGTGCGAAAGAGGGTTCGATACCAATCAGCCGCTGAGCCTCGCCGCTAAAACGCGTCCGCGCCAGTAAGCTTTCGCCCGATTCGCTGCCAAAACACGCCTCGAAATCGCCACACTCGGAACAGCATGGAGCAGCGCACATGCTGAATCCATCGTCACGGCAGATCATTCGATAGAAGAATTTCTTCCACTTCATGTCCTGATCGTTGCGTCGCGCGAGCGCGGCAAAATGACGCAGCATGAGCCGGGATAACTCGTCTCGATTTGCCAGGCCGAGATCCTGCCATAAGTGGTTTGGACGTGTAGCTCTGCGGGCTACGAGAAAGGTCAACAGTGAATTGATGGGAGACGATGTGGTGCGGAAGCGCCACAAGAGCTCTCGCAGGCATTTCTCATCCTCATTGACCGCCGGCTCGGCATCGAGCTTGAACATTTCCAGGCCTTCCAATGTTCCCGGAAAGTAACGTTCGACATTGCGGCGGAGCGCTGAACCACAGATGCCGAGGGCGCCGGTGAATGAACCGCCGGCGCTGCACTCATCCGCAGCGGCGGCAAAGACGCACGCTAGTACATGCCCATCGAAAGGGTCGCACGCGGTAGCCGCATTCGCCTGCATTAGATGCGTGTACATAGCGTCTGGCGTCATCTCTGATCCCCTAGGATGGACCGTGTTTCTGGCAGTTCTTCCCGCACACCCTGCCACATGCTCCACACCCAATGCATGCTCCCGGATCGGTTACGGTCATCACCTTGCGCAAGATCTCCTCGTCGTCATCGAGCCCCACAAGGTCGCCGCCTTCCGTGATTCCCTGTAACGTCATCACGGAACGGCCGCAGACTTTAAAGCAGCGGCCACAGCCAATGCAAAGCTCCTGGTCGATGTCCAGCAGATAGGAGGGCTGCCAAACTCGCCCATCGCGCGTCACTGCTTGCATTTCAATTTGTTCCGCTCCCATTTATGCCTCCCCATCTTTTCAGTAGCGCGCAACTTCCGGGTATTTTTCAATCCATTCAATTGCATCGGCAACAATCTTTTCACCCTCTGACTCCAGCTTCTCCAGACTGTCAAACCCAAACCGGTGTACATCGCGCAAGTGCTTGTTAAATACGATCAGCCGGCCCGCAGTGAGTACGAGGCGGCCAAATCCTTCGTGGTGCAACTTCATCAGCGGCGACACCATCACGCCGCTGACGCGCTCAATGGTCAGTCCGATTGCGTTGTAGAACAGTTCCATGCGCCATAGTGTTTCTGGATCGGGATCGCTCATGATGGGAATCTGAAGGCGCTTTTCGCGTGTCATGATGTAAGGTTCCAGCAGATCGCGATCGCTCTTTGCATCCCATGAACCATGCAGATCCTGAGCCCGCCACTGCTTCATCAATTCACTGAGGAAGCCCCGGGTTGGCGGTGCGACGTCTTCCACTGCGTTTTCAGCCATAGATCACCTCATCCTCGAAATCGAAGGTGCGCTCTTTCCCTTTGTTCAGTGCCTTGCGTATCCACGGCGGCGGGTTACCGTTCAGAACTTTTTGCAGTAGCTGCAATGAATCATCAATCGCCTGGGTTTCAGCAACCTTGATCGGGTGGACGTTCTTTGCCACGACGCGGGCAGCAGCGGAGCCGCCGATTGCTGCTACATAGAGAATCGCGCAGTCTTGAATTGCTTCGAGCTTTGGACCAAGCTTGTCCTCGTTACCGTTCTCTTCCAGGTTGCCGGTGAACTCAACGCAATTGACGAATTGGCAGTTCTCCGGATTGATATCGTAAATCGCAATCTTCTTGGCCCATCCGAAGTGAGCATTGACGTGTTGTCCGTCTTCGGTTGCAAAAGCGACTTTCATAGTCCTCCTATAAGCACGAATCACCTACTGTACAGGTTGCAGCGCCACTAAGTTGTAAGACTGTCGATGCGTCGGAATCCATGTCTCGGGCGTCGGCTCATGAGCATTCGCTAAGAGCAGATTGCCAACATGGAAGATTAAGTCGCGCGTGCCACGGTAGCCCACAGTTACCTGGTGGCCGGCGCCAAGACGATCGAACACTGGAATCCCAATACGATAGATTGGAATATGGAGACGCTCCGCCCCGTGCCTTCCATGTGAATGGGTGAGGATCAGATCGGCTCCAGCAGAGCGTTGTTCGAGATCTTCCAGGTCGCCCAGCAAGACCTCGTCAACTGGAATGGTTTCAAGCACTGGCGATTCTTCCGTGGTCACTGCCGCCTGAATCTTGCAACCCATTTCATGAAGCCAATGCGACATTGTGAATAACAAGTCTGGCTCTGCGGCAATAGCAACTCGCTTGCCACCGAAATAAAAGTGCCCATCCAGCATCGCATCGATCAACTGGCTGCGTTGACGCCTATATTTCTTTGGAACGGGGACGCCGCTAATTTCCGACAAGAATCCCATAAGGTCATCGTTGGCAGCCAGCCCGGTGAGCCGGCCGAAAAGTTTGTAAGGAACGCCTGTGTGATGTTCCAGGGTGATTGCCGCTCCGCGCATCTGTTCCCCGATGGCAACCGTCCAGCAAGCCGAGCCCATCCTCCGAATCTGTTCTACCGAGATTCCTCCAAGCGATGTTGGCGTGAACTCGGCCGGAATATGTCCATCGAGCGATCCAGAAAGATCGGGCAAAAACAACGGATCGAGACTGAAGGCCTCGAAGATGTCGCGAAGTTCATCGATATCGCCTGGTGTAATGTGGCAGCCAGGCAGCACATTGATGCGCCGCGATAGCCTGGTTTCAAACTGCTGCGTCTCTACCAGTTCCTCCACCATGCGGGTAACCGCTGCTGCCCATCCATCTTGAAACGCCCCTTGAAAATCAGGAGTAGAGACATCGACGAGGGCGATACCATCAAGCTCTGGGTGACTGGCGCGAATCAGTTTCAGGAATCCGCTCAGGTCGTCTCCCTTAATCTCCGAGATGCCTGTCGTACAGATTCCAATCAACGCCGGCTTGGTGCGCCCGGCGATATTCATTAACGCCTGTTCCAGATTATCGAACCCTCCAAGAACAGTGGCGACTTCGCTCATCGCCGTCGTTTGCATCGGGATTGCCTCACGGAAATGGCGCACGAACAGAACAAGCCCGAAGGAGGTGCAACCTTGTGAGCCATGCAGCAACGGCATGGAGTTATCTACTCCCATAAAGGCGAGCGCTGCGCCAATGGACGGACTCATCTTGAGCGGATTCACTGTGCAATACTTCTTGCCGATCGTCACTCGCGCCATATGCCCGTCCTATGCTACGTGAATGGATAGCTCGTCCCGAGCGACAACAGACTCCCACGGAGCAGGCTTACGAATTTGCTCCCAGATGGGGTTCGAGAGTGCCTTGTCGATCTCGCCTACAAGCGCCACCATGCCCTCATACCCGGCATAGGCATGATGCCGTTCCTGGTTGATGTCAAGCCATGGCATCTTTGCTTTTAAGGCGACAAACTGTGTGCGTCCACCCGAGAGCATAATGTCGGCCCGCGCCTCCTTCAGCATCTTGTACATTTCACGCGGCTTCAGGTCGTCGTACATATGCGCATCGTCTTTCATGATTTCCTGGATACGCTGTTTGTCGTCCTGCGTGGATTTCTTGACGCTGGTGCCAATGACGTTAAGGCCCGCCTCCTGTAGCGCAGCTACAACTGACCAAGACTTTACCCCGCCTGTGAAGAGTAATGCCCGCTTGCCGGCGAGCCTTGTTTTGAATGGGGCGATGCGCTCCCACGCACGGGCTTCTTCTCTTTCAATGACTGCGCCGGTACGGCCGAGCAACTCGGATGGAGCTCCGCGCTCAATCAGCAATTGTGCGATTTTGCGCAAGGCATCGCTCATGTCGCCTATGCCGTAGAACGACCCCTCAAAGAATGGGATTCCATAGCGTTCTTCCATTTTGCGCGCAACATTGATCATGGCTTTTGAACAGACCATCATCGCCGCACGAGCCCGGTGTGAGCGCGCCACCTCGTGATATATTGCATCGCCAGAGATGCAGGCTAGAATACGAATCCCCAGCTCATCGAGCAGAGGCTTTACTTGCCAGAGTTCGCCAGAAAGGTTGTATTCACCGATGATGTTGATGTCGTACGGGGTCATTTCCGCAGGCTCTTCCGTACCGATCACATAGTCGAGGAGAGCCTCGCCCGCAAGCTTGTTGCCCAGATTCTTCGATCCCACAAATCCAGGCACGTTGACGGGAATCACGGGCTTGCCAAGCTTCAGCGCGGCAGCCTTGCATACGGCCTCAAGATCATCGCCGATCATTGCTGGCACACAAGTCTGGTAGACGAAAACGGCTGGCGGATCGTATTTCTCAACTACTTCTTTGATTGCCTTATAAAGATGCTTTTCGCCGCCGAAGATGATGTCCTGTTCGCTCATCGCGGTTGTGAAGCTGGTGCGATAGAGATTTGAGCCGGAGGACTTGGCGCCTCGGCCATCCCAGGAGTGTCCCTCGCAGTTGATCGGTCCATGAATAAGATGCACGACATCCGTGATCGGCTGAAGAGCAATCTTGGCGCCGTCGAATGCGCAGCCACCGGCAGCGGCGCCGGGCGCGAGCAGACGATTGCAACCCTTCTTTCGATCGAAGCTCGGCTTGGCCTGATTCGTGGCGCAACCAGGCTCGTTCAACACCTGCTGTAACTTTGAGCCAAGAGTACCCATCGCCGCTCCCTTTCCCGCTGCCGGCATGCATTGGAGAATGTCTCTTCATTTTGCTAGTGGGTTCCGCCGTGCGGCGATCCTGTTTTGAATCGCCACGCGACGGCACCGGGGGAAAGATAAAGCTGGACGTTAACGGATGATGTCGAAGCTGTAGTCCGTCTTTGCAATTTCGTTGGTGGTTTGGTCCATGTAATCGAAGATTCTATCGAGAATCTTGACAAGGACATTGAGCCCGCCCTGATAGCCCCAGACCGGGGAACGGTGATGGTGATGACGGTCGAAGATTGGGAAGCCGAGACGAATTAACGGTGTCTTGGTGTCGCGCTCCAGGAACTTTCCGTAGGTGTTGCCAATGAGAAAATCAACAGGTTCAGTGAAGAGCAGCGAACGCATATGCCAGAGATCCTTGCCTGAATACACATGACAGCTTTTGCCGAATGGCGACGCGGCCAGCAGCGCTTCTGCTTTTTCCTGCCAGGCCTGACCGCCGTTGGTGGAAAGAATGTGTACCGGTTCAGCTCCCAATTCAAGAAGGAAGCCCGTCAGGCCTAGCGTCAAATCAGGATCGCCATAGAGAGCGAACTTCTTGCCATGGATATGCGAGCTCGAATCGGCGATTGCATCGACAAGCCTGCCGCGCTCTTTCCTGATCGCATCGGGGATGGTTTTGCCTGTGAGGCGCGCAACCTCCACGAGGAATCGATCCGTCGCTTCCACGCCGATAGGATGATTGAAGGCAACCGTTTCTTGTCCAGATGCTTCGATTACATCCAGCGTCTTCTCGGTGCAGAACTCCTGCATAGAGATGGTTGCACTGGCATGGATTGCGTTGGCCGCATCCTCCAGCGTAGTTCCGCCGTCGTACATGCGGAACTCGCCGTCGCTTGGCGTATCCCAGACGTCGCTGTTGTCGCCGAGGATCGTATACTCAACGCCCATCAGGTCAAAGAGACGCTTGATCTCGCGCATGTTGCCAACTGTGTAGCCATCGAAGCCGCCAATGAAATTCAACTTGCCGTTGGCCTGGCGCTCCAGCTTTGGCGCGGTGCCGGCCTTGCCGTTCCAGAAGTGCTCGACGATTCCCTTGAGCGCGTTGTCGTAGCCTGTGACATGGCTGCCGACAAAGGCCGGCGTATGCGCGAAGGGTACATCGAACTCCATTGGCACCGATCCTTTGTCCTTCGCGTTCTTGATAAAGCCGTTGAGATCGTCGCCGATCACCTCAGCCATGCACGTGGTGGATACAGCAATCATTTTCGGCTTATACAGGCTGTATGAGTTGGCCAGGCCATCAATCATATTCGCGAGACCGCCCAGAACAGCTGCGTCCTCGGTCATGGACGATGACACGGCCGCAGTAGGCTCCTTGAAGTGACGCGAAAAATGACTGCGATAGTATGCGACACACCCTTGAGAGCCATGAACAAAGGGAAGCGTTCCCTCAAATCCAAGCGCTGCGAAGACCGCGCCCAGCGGCTGGCATGCCTTTGCTGGATTGATCGTCAGCGATTCACGAGCAAAGTTCTTCTCCCGATACTCCGCGCTCTTGGTCCACTCGCTCACGCGTGCAAGCTCTTCGGCTGGGACGGGATCCTCGAACATGCACTTTTTGTTCGCGAGCATCTCGGTATACTCGGGTCCGCGGAACAACTCAAAGTGGTCGATCACCTTCTCTGCGTTTTGACTCATGATGGCTTTTCTCCTCTCAGTTTTCCGCTTGGTCTAGAAGGGGGCCTTCGTCATTCGCCATACAGGCGCATTAATGGCCATGTCCATATCGCGGGCAAAGATGGCAAATCCGTCGTAGCCATGGTATGGGCCCGAGTAGTCCCAGGAGTGCATCTGCCGGAAGGGAACGCCCATTTTCTGAAAGATGTATTTCTCCTTGATGCCGGAGCCAACCAGGTCGGGCTTCACTCGCTCAACAAACTTCTCGAATTCGAAGCTGGTTACATCGTCGTAGATCAGCGTGCCATCCTTCACGTAATGCGTGGTGCGCTGATAGTCGTCGTTGTGGCCGAATTCATAGCCGGTTCCGACGATCTCCATGCCCAGATCTTCATAAGCGCCGATGACGTGGCGTGGACGGAGACCGCCGACAAAGAGCATTACCTTCTTGCCTTCCAGACGTGGGCGGTACTTGGCGATGACAGCACTGGTGAGCGCTGTGTACTTGGCGATGACGCGCTCGGCGCCTTCCTTGATCTTGTCGTCGAAGTGTTCTGCAATCGCCCGTAAAGATGAGACGATTTTGGTTGGCCCGAAGAAGTTGTATTCAAACCACGGTATCCCGTACTTCTCTTCCATGTGGCGGGAGATGTAATTCATGGAGCGGTAGCAGTGGATGAGATTGAGCTTGGCATGAGGCGTGGATTCGAGCTCGGCCAGCGTTCCATCGCCAGACCACTGGGCAATGACGCGAAGGCCCATCTCTTCGAGAAGGATACGGGAAGACCATGCATCGCCGCCGATGTTATAGTCGCCGATGATCGTCACGTCGTACGGTGTGCTTTCAAAGCGCGCTGGTTTGTCACCTAGCTTGTCGAAGACAAAGTCACGAATTGAGTCGTTAGCAATATGGTGCCCAAGCGATTGCGAGATACCGCGGAAACCCTCACAGCGAACTGGGACGATGGTCTTTGCGAACTGCTTGGCCTTGGCCTTGCTGACGCCCTCAATATCGTCGCCGATCAGGCCAACCGGGCACTCTGACTGGATTGAGATGCCCTTGTTTAAGGGAAAAAGCGTCTGAATTTCATCGATCACTTTGGCCAGCTTCTTATCACCGCCAAAGACGATGTCATTCTCCTGAAAGTCGGAAGTGAACTGCATCGTGCCAAACGAATCCACTCCTGTGGTGCCTATGAAGTAATTACGCCGCGACGCCCATGAGTATTGTCCGCAACCAACCGGACCGTGACTGATATGCACCATATCCTTGATCGGACCCCAAACCACACCCTTCGACCCGGCATAGGCGCAACCGCGAATCGTCATCACGCCTGGAATGGTCTTGAGATTGGACTTGACCCCGCAGTCGCTCTTGCCTTCCTCAAATGTTCCAAGGTGTTTGGCACGCTTCTTTGCTGTTTTCTCCGGATAGACCTGGAGAACTTCGCCGATCATCTGCTTGTTACGTTCTTTGATCTCTTCAACGCCAGCGCTATCGATCATGATGAACCTCACTTGGGAGTATTTGTGGAAATGGGCGCCATTCGCATCGCGATAATGGCGCCCGTTGAGGAACAGATTTCCTACGCCGCAACCTCAGTGGCTTTCTTGCCCACCAGCGACTCGTCGATATTTTTGATGATTCCGTGCTCCATCAGCATATCCTCAAGTTCGTCCATGGTGATGGGCGTTGGAATTACACCTTTGCCGGCATTCTCGTGGATTCTTTTCGCCAGGTTACGGTAGTGTGCAGCCTGCTCGGAATCGGGCGCGTACTCAATCACGGTCATGCGGCGAAGCTCAGCATGCTGAACCACGTTGTCGCGGGGAACAAAGTAGATCAGCTTGCTGCCCAGCTTCTTGGCCATATTCTCGGCCAGCTCCAGTTCCTTGTCGGTCTGGCGCTCGTTGCAGATGAGGCCACCAAGACGTACACCGCCCGAGTTTGCGTACTTCAGAATGCCTTTTGAGATGTTGTTCGCCGCGTACATAGCCATCATCTCGCCGGACATTACGATGTAGATCTCCTGGGCCTTGTTTTCGCGAATAGGCATCGCAAATCCACCGCAGACAACGTCACCGAGCACGTCGTAGGAGACATAGTCGAGGTTCTCATAAGCGCCGTTCTCTTCGAGAAAGTTAATGGCCGTAATCACGCCGCGGCCGGCACATCCTACGCCCGGCTCCGGGCCGCCGGATTCAACGCAGCGAATCTTCTGGTATCCGTACTTCATGACCTCTTCGAGCTCGATATCCTCGATCGTGCCCTTCTCCGCGGCCAGGCTGAGGATGCTGTTCTGGGCCTTCGCGTGCAAGATCAGGCGCGTTGAGTCTGCCTTCGGATCGCAGCCGACGATGAGAATCTTCTGCCCCATCTCTGCAAGCGCCGCCAATGTGTTTTGCGATGTAGTGGACTTTCCGATTCCACCTTTGCCGTAGAATGCAATCTGCCGCAGTTTAGCCATCGTTCCCCTCCTGGATTCTGTGATTCGTTCCTGATTCTCAAAATCTTTCATCTGCATCTTTAGCTGCTTAATGCAAAGCAGCGACCAGATGACTCTCGGATCAGGGATGCTGAATGTCGAAGTGCATCCTTGCGCTCCGGCGTACGCTGATCTATAAGCAATCCCCGTGCCAAATAAAACATTTAACTAAGATGTTCATCTTCAGTGCTTTACTTATCTTCGTGGCCCTGTGTCGAATGCGACAATCGAGAGTTTCCTTGTAGTGAATGCGACGGATCTGCGACGAAAGCTTTTACTCGAAATGCTGTCTCTTCAACAGTTCGACGACGAATTCATCAAGGCTCATCGAAATGCGCTCGATGTTGTGCTGTTCAAGAAAGCGCGCCTCGTTGCGCGTAGGATCCTCAGGCAAGATAGCCCAATGTTTCTCGGATGAGCGCTTGATGATCTGGTGTGCAAAGAGGCGCTCCAGTTGCGTTGAAAACCTGCAGCCCAGGAAGAGAAAGTTTCTCTCCTTCCGTATCTCTTGCACGGAATCTGGAATGGGCGTTTGGATATCGATCTCGGTCAGCACTTCAACGAAGTCGGAGTCGGAGACAAGATAATTGCGGGCGGGCCAAACCGAGCCGAGCGGCTGGTAGAGCAGTGTCTTCCAGTCAATGTAACTTCTATCAGCTTCGATCCCAGCGTGTGTGCCATCAGAGTTGTAATAGTAGACCCAGTCGCCGAAATGCTCCGCCTGACTTACCCCCTGCGCCATGCCCCAACTGGAGCGCAAGCGCAGCGCCTTTTGTGGAAGATCATCGTACCAGGCATGTACGACCAAGGGCAGCGCTGGCAGGTTCACTAGCAGTGTGTGCAGTGAGGTAGGCTGCGCCTCCGCACTGAATGCTTCAGTCATTGCGTTGGTCACTGTACTGCGGTGTTTGAAGTTCTCAATAAATTGCGCCGCGGCGCCAAGGTTATTTCGGACTTTGTGCGGCACACTGCATTTCGATGTCAAATGCCCTACAAGAGTTTTATGTGAATCAGGTAATTGGCCTCTTTGATTGCCAAAGGACAGTACTCCGGGGCCAATGAAGGGAATCGCATTGCCGCCGTCGAATGCTTGCGCAATCGAATCCAACGGAGTGACATTCAAGCCGGCACCTCGTCTTCCAATAGCCTTCGTGCCTCAACGGTGATGGGCAGTGTTGTTGACGTATCCATTGCTGGAAGCTCCAGCCTCCATCCGTTGGCGAGTGTGACCAGTCCTCCCCATATCTCCGGCTTTTCAACTTCAACGATTGGTTCTTCCAGGTCCTTCTTGGCAATATATGCCGAGAGCACACCACCTTGATTTCTACGGATCATGACCTTCATTGCGTTCCTCCATTCAACTTTGCTGGCGACAACTCGTGCTCGAAGCATCCCACTGCTCGATTCAGCGCGAACTCGACCATATAGACGACTGTTCCTGAGTCCGTGTGACGCCCCACTTGCACGACTTCTCCAGCCTCGCCGCTCTTAACAAGCAAAGCTTCAGATGGCTGTTCTGGGTACGACCCGTCATTAAGCAGGTCAGCGGCCGCATGCACGCGCTGACCCAATTCATAGCGTGGCGCACTCGCTTCCATCATGCTCCTCTCGCTGCAACAAGAAGTTCTGCCGATTCAAGCTCTTTCCGTTTCATGCCAACGCGAAAACCACTCTCGATGAATTCAACACCGTAGATGTAGTACTGCTGAAGAAAAGTCCCGATCGAAATCACATATCCTTGGTCGCCCTTGTTGACGAGAACGTCACCGATGTCCTTTCCCGGAAATGTTCCATCGTTGCGTACCGTGAATTTCGACCGAACCTTTTGCCCGTACTCAAAGTGAGGAGGTCCGTCCAACTCCACAACCCAGCCATCGCGAACGATCTTTGACATTTCATCCCCTCCTCTTGTCCAAGTTCGCTGATTTCATCTGAAGAACTGCACAACCGTCTTCCAGCGGATTCCGGGCTCCAGCCAATCTCTGTTCAACCCGTTCACGCACCAGCGGATCTGCATCCTTGCGCATGGCATCGAGGGCGCTGATAGGAATGCGCCCAGCCGCCTCGTAACGAACGCGAATGTCGGGATGAGAGCGCAGTGCCAACAACTGCGTGGGTGTGAGGCGCTCTGCGACCACTAGACAAACCGAAGCATCAGGATCGTCCACCATCTGAAAGAGCCACTCCGGAGAGATACGCTGCGCAATGGCACGCCGCACTTCAGGGTCTGGATCGTCGATCATGAATCTCAGTTGCGGTGCTCCAATGCGCTGCGCAATGATCTGGCGCACAAAGTAATCTGGATCCGACATCATTGGAGTCAGTTCTTCGCCCTCAAGATGCGAGGCAATGCGAATTCGCACCTCGCGATGCGGATCGTCACGGAGGCGCAACAGAAATCGGCGGGGAAGCCGCAGGGCCGCATTCCATCGAACAGATTCGTCTTCATCGTTGAGTAAAGCAGTCAGCCAGAAGACATCGGCATATTTGGCCGCTGCCGCACGCACTTCAAAGTAGGGATGGGAGAGAAAATCGTTGGCCAGGTCAGGGTTGGTCTTGAAGAACTCCTGGATTCGCGAGGGTGAACGATCCTGCACACAGATGTGCGTCTGCCGACAGCGGTCTTCGTGAATAAGTTCGCGGTGAACGCAACCAGCGCAACACACTTCGCGTCCCTGCCAGTCCAGCGCTTTCTCCGGTTTGCGCAGCAACATGCGTCCCTCTTCTCCAATGTGCTTCAGCGTCGGACAAGTGCATCCACCGACACCAGAGTCGAGTCCGGCGCACATGCTTGTGCGGTTCCCCTCGGTGTTGTAACAACAAATCCGGTGTGCGAACGGCTGTCAATGAAATCCACTATCGCTCCATTCAGTAGTAGACAACTCGCACTGTCGAGGAAGATGCGCAGTTCTGAATGAGTCCAAACGACCTCGTCCATACCTGGCTCAGCAGCAAGATCGAACTCGACGGCAAGACCGGAGCACCCACCAGGCCGGACCTTGAGCCTGAATCCCGAATTCAACCCGTTGCCACATCGCATCGTGCGGCGAATGAACTTCTCTGCCGCCGGCCTCAACTCCATGGATATTTGCTTCGTCTCGTTCATTTACACCGCCTCTGCAAATCGAGGTGTGTCCGGGTTGATGATGCAGGTCTTCGGCATCGGACAAATTGCAGCACATTGCGGCTCGTCAAAGAAGCCGATGCATTCGGTGCACTTGGTTGAGTCAATAAAGAAGGCAAAATCTTTCTCGAAAATTGCATCATTGGGACATTCGCTCTGACACGCCGAACATCCGGTGCAGTTTGACTCCTTGATCATGTATGCCATGGCGGACCTCCCTTTTCTGCACGGCTAGGTTGCGATTAGCGCGCCTTGCCGTATATCGGCGTCGCCACGCTGTCTGTGTTCGATTTCTCCACTTCGCACTCGCTCCAGATACTCTCTGAAATAGGTCAGCGCAGATTGCTCGATGTACTCCAGCGCAAATCGATCCACCGGCTCGATGCCGGCTTTCAGCAGCCCCTCGCGTGGGCAATTGCCAATCCTGGACATGAATATGGCGGCGCAGTCGTTGATGGCGCGAACCACGGTTTCCAGGCTTTCCTCTTCTCCGAAGCCGCCCTGACAGTAGTTGTCCACTCTGCGATGACCTACGAACTTCGCTCCCGTAGTGCCAACTTCATAAACCTGAAACTCTTTGGCGTGACCGAAGTGCTGATTGATGCGTCCTCCTCCCTTGCTTGCAACAGCGATCAGAATGGAGATATCGCTATCTGTGCCTGCGAGTGTCTTCAGCTCCTCGTTTCTTGCCGCAACCACAGCTGTGCGTTGCCTCTCCACATTCTCCCGATAGGCCTTACGGATCTCCAGATCGTAGTGAACGTCCATCACCATCACCTTTTCAGTCGTGAATTCATTGCTACGATCCTCGCCTAGCAGGCCCACTGCATCCGCGCGGCATTGGCGGCAGTGGCGCATCATGTTCATTTCGCCCTCGCACGAATCCTGCAATGCCTTCAGCTCTTGCGCGGTTGGCCCGCGCGTTCCGTTAAGTCCGAAGACCGTGCCATGCTCGGGCGCTGAAATCAAGGGCATGATGTTATGCAGGAAGGCGCCGCGTGACTTGACTGCCCTGTTGACCTCTGCCAGGTGATGATCGTTGACGCCGGGAATCATCACTGAATTTACCTTGCAAAGAATGCCGCGCTCGGTCAGCATCTCCAGACCCAGCAGTTGACGCTCGCTCAGAATCCTCGCCGCTTCCACTCCCTCGTACTTCTTCCTGTTGTAGTAGATCCAGGGATAGATCTTCGCGCCAATCTCGGGATCTATCATGTTAATGGTGATGGTCACATGATCGATGTTGAGCGCCTGAATTCGATCGACGTATTCGGGGAGCATAAGTCCGTTGGTCGAAAGGCATAGCTTGATGTCCGGAGCTGTCTTGGTCACAAGTTCGAAGGTTCTGAAGGTCTTCTCGGGGTTTGCCAAGGGGTCGCCGGGACCGGCAATACCAAGCACGGTCATCTGAGGAATACTCGACGCCACGGCAAGCACTTTCCTCGCTGCCTGTTCCGGAGTCAGCCGTTCGCTCACCACACCTGGCCGGGATTCATTCGAACAATCGTACTTGCGGTTGCAGTAGTTGCATTGGATGTTGCAAGCTGGCGCAACGGCCACATGCATCCGCGCATAGTGATGGTGCGCTTCTTCGCTGTAGCAGGGATGGTTCTTCACCTTATTCCATATTTCTGGCGACAGGTCGCCTTGTCCCGCGGCCGAGCCGCAACTGGGCTTGCCGCTTCCGCCCTTCGAACCGCAGCCCCTTGGTGCGCTCCCAGGAAGAGCTGGCTGCATCACGAGCAACTGTGCGACTGCCTTTCGAGTGCCAAGCTCCATTGCATCCCCCATTGTGTTGGAGTGTCCCGGACTTCGGGTGATGCCAAGTCTATTGCAACTCAGCCGCCAAAGTGGATGTTATAGATGGCGCTCGACTTATAAATGTTTTGCCTGTGTCGCGATAGTGACAAGGAATGGGGAAGCGTCTGGGTTTTGTCGCAAATAGACCACTGCAACACGCGCGCTGAAGCTGAATGTCATTGCTGTCGACCCATGGAATTTTACGCGGAAAATAATCGTCAAATGCACAGACAACGATCAGAATCGTTTAATCTCGACGCGGTGCTTTCGCAGTGCGTAGCCCATCTGACGTGCCGTCAAGCCCAGTATCCGTGCAGCTTTGGCCTGAACCCAACCGGATTTCTCCATGGCATCGACCAGGCGCTGGCGATCGACAGCGTTTTCTTGCACGCTGCTCGAACTTTCCGGAGGCTTGGAATTTTCGATGCCGTTATCAGGAGCAAGGCTCGAACGCTCAGCAATCCTGTGTACGGGCCACGAGCGTTCTTGCTTCGGCGAGAAGACAGGCAGTGGGACATAGCCCGCCTCGTGCTGCTGCATCTTGTTCATGGACTTGCCCATTACAAGCGAGAGACAGCTCTCATTGCTACAAGCAAAATCTTCCACCACGATCACCGAATCTTTTGCCAGCGCAGCCGTTCGCCGCACGCAGCTCTCCAACTCCCGCACATTGCCAGGGAAGTCGCAGGCGCTCAGCACATCCATTGCGCGTTTGGAGAGTGTGAGCGCGACGCCATGCTCCTGATTGAACCTGCGCAAGAATTCTTTAGCAAGCATCCCCACATCCTCGCGTCTTTCGCGCAAGGGCGGAAGAAAGATGGGCACAACACTGATGCGATAGTAGAGGTCGGAGCGGAATTGGCCCGTCAGCACAGCTGCTTCCAGGTTGCGGTTGGTTGCTGCCACCAGCCGCACGTCGACCTTGATGGTGCGGCTGCCGCCGACGCGCTCAAACTCGCCCTCCTGTAGCACACGCAGGAGCTTGGCCTGAAATGCACCCGATATCTCTCCAATCTCATCGAGAAAAAGTGTGCCCCCGTCCGCCAACTCGAAGCGTCCTTTGCGCAATCCGACGGCGCCGGTGAAGGCTCCGCGCTCATGGCCAAACAATTCCGACTCCAGAACTGTTTCAGAGAGCGCTGCGCAGTTTAGTCGAATATAGGGCTGCTGGCTGCGTGGGGAATATTCGTGAATGGCGCGCGCAAACAGTTCTTTGCCAGTACCCGACTCTCCGCAAAGCAGAACTGGCAGATTACATCGCGCAACTTGCTGAATCTTTTCAACCACTTCGCGAATGGCCGCGCTTTCGCCGATGATCCAGTCGATTCCGCCGTGCTTTGACTCGGTGCGTTGCTCCAACTCTTTTTCAAGCCGGTGACGATCTGTCATCAGCCGTTCGCGGTCTCTGGCTACCAGCGTTTGCAGCGCAACGGACTGACCCACCAAGTTGGCCACCATGGTTAGAAAGCGCACATCCTCGTCCAGCGTATGAGGAGAGGAGTTACCGTCAAGCCGTTCGATCATGATGGTGCCAACCGTGCGGCTATCGCCTTTAATTGGAACGCCTACAAAGGATCTCTGAATGGAGGGATCGCCCGAGTTCAACTCGCCCCAATCCGCGAAGAGCTGACTTTCCGCGATATTGCGCACAACCAGCGGCGTTCCTGAGACAACGATCTGTCCCACTGCTTGTTCGGGAAGACGTTCAAAATGCTCTCTAGCCGTTGCCTCGCTCCACCCCGCGCCGACAACCATAGAGGTTCGATCCTCTTCATCGAGCAGCGCGATCAGGCCATTGTTCATATCCAGGAAACTGGCTAGAAGATTGATGACCCCAGAGAGCGCCATCTCCAGTCGAGCAGGTCGCGTAAGCAGCTTCGAGATCTCGTAGATTCCCATAAGCGCAGAATTTGCGCGACTGCTCGATTGCATAGCACGTTCGTGACTGGAGACTTCGTCCCGGCTCGACACGTCTCGCCTCCTTTCTGTGAAGGCAAAAAGATGACGGACTGAATCTGCGATACGGAGTTGGATTGCGAAACACTGGAATCAGAGAATCCTCTACCCTCTCTGGCTTTGGGTGCCAGATGCCAGTATGTTTGCAACGCTCCGGTTAGTAGGCATATTTTGGCAGACATTTGATGCTCGGTCAATGAAGACCGCATAAGGAAAGTATCGAAATCTGGAACAGTCAACCTCTAAGCTGTTCTATTCTCAAGTCGTTGATGCTGTGCTGCGGGCCTCTAACTTTCTAGCAGCAACAGCCTTGCAGGATCAAGCCTCACCCACCACGGCTGGGGGCTGGAGCTGAGCGCGCGCCAAAGATCTTTGGGTATGTCGGCCTGTAAGTGAGGCGGCTCGCCTGCCGTAGGCGCCTCGTGCAAGCGCAGATAGAGCGTCATCTCATGCGGTGCTTCACTGGTCGAAACCAGCCAGCATGGAAAGGTGTTTTCTCCGTCAGCCGCTGGCTGGAAGGCGATCTGATGCGAGCGAATGCCAAGGTGGGTCAAACCCTCGGGAACCGGTTTGGCCGCGCGCAATTCGCAATTCCAAGCATCGACGGCGACACGATCGGCAGCCACGCGGCGGGCAGGAGCGATGTTCTTGCAGCCGGTCAGGCGCGCTGCAACAACGGTTTGCGGGCGCTCAAAGAGCTGATGCTTGGGGCCGCTTGCTATCACTTTGCCGCTGTCCAGCACAAGCAGATCGCTACAGAAGCGGAAGGCCTCCTCCATGTCGTGCGTCACAAAAATCACCGCGCCGTTGTAGCCGGCCAGCGTTTCGCGAAGCTGTTCTTCCGTTTGCCGCCTGAGATGCGGATCGAGCGCGGCAAATGGCTCATCGAAGAGCAGAGCGTCGGGCTCGATCGCCATCGACCGCGCAATGGCTACGCGCTGCCGCTGCCCGCCTGAGATTTCCGGCGGATAGCGATCGGCAAGTTCGATAATGCGCATTCGTTCAAGCTGCCTCTGGACGCGCACCTGCCGCTCCTGTTCCTTCAGCATGCTTAGGCCAAAGCCAACGTTCTCCGCAACCGTCATTCGCGGAAACAAGGCGTAGTCCTGAAAAACGACGCCGATCTTCCGCTGTGCAGCGAAGATCTTTTCGCCCGTTGCGCTGTCATAGAGGACGCGGCCGTTGAGAACGATGCGCCCCCGATCGGGTGTGACGATGCCTGCAATCATGCGGAGCGTCATGGATTTGCCAGCGCCGGAGGCTCCGAGCAATCCAAGCGCGCCGTGGCCTGCGCAAAACTCAACTTCGAGATTGAACGCCTCCAGCGCCTTCTCAACTCGTATCTCAAGCGAGGTGGAAGGCGCGCATTCGTCCGCGTTGCGCTGAAACTGCGCTTGCGGAATAGGAGCGGAAACCAACCAAGAAGCTGCCTGATCCGCAGTTACTTTTCGAGTCTTTCTCTCCCAGTGAAGCAAGCGAATGATGGTGAGCGACAGGACCACGATCAGGCTCACCCACAGGAAGGCAACGCGCATATCGCCCCCCTCAGCTGCGGAGAAGATGGCGATCGGCATCGTCTGGGTACGTCCGGGAATGTTGCCGGCCAGCATCAGTGTTGCACCGAACTCGCCCATGGCGCGCGCGAAAGCCAGCACTGTCCCAGCCAGCACGCCTGGCGCCGCCATCGGCAGCAGCACTCTGCGAAAAATCCGCCACTCCGAAGCTCCGAGGGTCCGCGCGACATCGAGAAGATTGGGATTGACCTGCTCAAATGCGCCCAGCGTCGTGCGATACATCAGCGGAAAGGCCACGACGGTCGCTGCGATCACCGTCGCCGGCCACGAGAAAACGATCACGATTCCGACCTGCTCCAGCACATGTCCGATCAAGCTGCGCCTACCCAAAAGCAGCAGAAGAAAGAAACCGACGACGGTGGGTGGTAGTACGAGAGGAAGTGTTAGGAGCCCGTCGATCCATGCGCGAAGAGTGCCGCGAACGCCATACATCAGCCTTGCAGCCAGCATTCCCAGAAAGAACGTTGCGACAGTAGCCGCACAAGTGGTGGCCAGAGAGATCCACAGCGGCGAGGTGTCCATAGGCAGCGTCACGGTGTTGCCATTGTAAATCCGTGTCTTTGAAAGATGGCTTGCGCGGCTGGGCTGGCAAGATAATCGATGAACATGCGCGCGGCCGCTTCGTTGCGGCTTCCCTTCACCACCGCCGCCGGATAGACGATGGGTTCGTGCGCAGATTCCGGAACTGTGGCGATCACGCGAACCTTGTTGGCCGTCATCGCGTCCGTTGCATAGACAAAGCCCGCGTCGGCGTTGCCAGTATCTACATACGTCAGAACCTGGCGGACATCTTTTCCGAGCACAAGCTTTCCATTGAGCCGATCCCACAGATGAAGGGACAAGAGCGTTTCTTTGCCGTACTGGCCGGCTGGTACGCTGGCCGGGTCGCCGAGCGCAATCATCCGGATTGATTCGTCCGTCAGCCCCCGAATGTCATGAAGCTTCGAGTCCAGCGGCACAATCAGCACAAGTGTATTCCTCAACAGATTGCGGTGCGTGCCGGGAACGATAAGGCCCTTTACTTCCAGATCGTCCATCGGCTTGGAGGCGGCCGATAGAAATACATCCACTGGAGCTCCCTGATCGATCTGTGCAGCAAGAGTTCCAGAAGAACCGAAGTTATTTGCAAAAGCAACGATGTCATGGCCTTGCTTGTAGGCATTCTCTGTCTCGACGAGAGCATCCTTCAAACTTGCAGCAGCCGAGACCGTCAGCGCTGTCTGTGCCTGGCTGCAATAACTTCCTAGCAATGCCGCAAGCGCAATTGTCGCGGCAGCGCGGTAACGCAGCAGATACCCTCTCCTGGACTGGTTCTCAGAACTCACTTTTTCTCCCTATCAGATGCTCAGTTTTGAAATAAGGGCATATTCCTGGAAATCGCTTCGCCCGCCACATTGCCTTCACGCGCGTCATGGCCTAGTATCTCCAATCGGCTGTGCCGTAATGACATCGCCTAGAACGGCAGGCGTACCGTAATGACGGTTGCATGATTGTACGTGTGGAAGTGCGTCAGCGCCATCTGCTGGCCCGCGCCGAAGGTCAGGCCCAATCGCCCAGGTTTGCCGGATCCGTCGTGAGTGAGTGGAATCCTGCCAACGATCAGGCCCGGTGTTGCAAAAGTTGCGATCTTTCCATCATTTGGTCCGCCCTTGTAGAAGCTGGAGTTGATCTCCGCCTCGGGCCAGAAGAAGCGGGCAACCCCCGTCTTGCCGATTCGATATTGAACAGTGCTATTCCATGCGATGGTGTGTCCCAGCCCCTTCGCATTACTTGCGGGAAGGGAGCCTCCCGCCGTCGAAGTGAGAGCGAACTGGCCGAAGCCCTTTCCGGCTGCGAGTGTCGGTGTAATGATCGCGCAGCAGCTTCCATTGCCATTCTTGCCCGTGGGTATCGATCCGGCCACGAACGCCGTCACGATCCCATTGCCATGCTCTTCGTTGCGTGCATAAAACCGGTACTTGGCCAGAAAGGAGACGTCGCTAAATCCGTCCGGTGCGCCATTGGAGCGGTTGAAAAATGGCGGAACGTTGAAGATGATTTCTGTGTGCCGTTCAGGAATCAATTCCAGTCCCTTGCCATTTCCGTAGTTCCAGATCGCGAAGCCCTTGGTATTGTATTGGTGAACAAAATCGCTGCGAATCTCCTGTTCGAGCCGCGGTGTCACTGTGACCAGCGGAGTCGCCCAGTGCGGCTGCTCGGACTGCGTCGCGCTGACCCGCGCCTGGTAATTCCTGATAAACGTAGATGCCTGACCAAAAAGCGAAGCCGTTGTGCCGATCATTCCAAGGCTCACAAGAAGAAGATAATAATGGCTCCTTTTCATTTTTCCCTCCTAGGAATTTCTGCACCGTGTTCGATTTGATTGCATATGCGCAGTGTTGCACCTGCGCATACGATGCACATTTATTACAAAGCAGGATGACGCTGAGGAACCGGTAGCAATTAATACTACTATACACGACTATGTCGTGTATACAAGACTATCGCAATCGAAGAAGAGACGATCTGTCTATATGTACGTGGGAATGTAATGGATTCAAGGTCGATGGCAAGGGCCTGGATCCGAGGCTTCGCCGACCGAAAAGGATGATGAATTCATCCGCTCGGAGGCCTTTGATATTTCAAGGTGCGTACTCTTTTACGTCAATCGAAATGCACTTCAACTACCAATCAAAACGTTGGGTGCCTTGACAATCGCACTGACCTTGTCGCCTTGTTGCAGCCCGAGCGCATGTACGCTCTCTTTGGTGATCGACGCAATGACAGTTGTGCCGCCGGTCAGCTTGATCGCCACCTCGCTGTTGACCGCTCCGTCGTGGGAACTTGTAACTTATCCGGCCAGTACGTTGCGAGCGCTCAACGTGGCGACATCCACGCCCTTGCCGACAATCACTTCGTTGGCCTTAATGATCGCATAGGCCATCTTGCCCTCAACCAAGCCCAAGGAATCGATGCTGGAGTTAGTAATGATGGAGATGATGTGCTCCCCACCCGCCAGCACAAGTGTGACATGTGCGTTGATAGCCCCCTTGATGACGCTCTGCACCTTGCCCTCAAGCACATTCCTCGCGCTGATCTTTATCTCTCTCGCCCATTCAATTGCCTAGTTGGTGGCGCACTCAGCTGCCGCTTCTGGAATCAACAGTACGACATACACTGTCCGGTGAACGGGACTAGCCTACTTACTCGCAGTCGGCCTTTCCCAATTCAAAGCGAGCGTCTGCCAGCACCTCCGAAGCTGATCTTCCGCTCAACCATCCAGTGCGAGATTGCTCGAAGGAGTCGAAGGCAGGAACGTAAGGTTTGATGTCGAGCAGCGGGGTTCCGTCCAGCATATCTACGTCAGCGACACGCAAACGGTTTTCTTCGACGCTTAGAAGGCGCACTACAGAAATGCCAATATGATTTGGCCGGGCTGGGGAGCGTGTGGCGAAGACGCCACGCTCGGTCGTGTCCAGATAAGGGCAAACAACCAACCGCACTTCCGAGGCGCGATCCAGCAGATAAATCAACCACAGCCTGTCGAAGCCTTCAAGGTCGCGCAGCCCTTGGATCAGTTCCGGAAGCACCTCGACGATACCCTCCGCGCCTTTGCCGGCTGCGCCCTGAATCGGTGTTCCTTCGGCATGCTTAAATGGCGTATGGATCTGGCCAATGGGGGCTATGACCAAGCTTCCTGCGCGAGTTCCAGATTCCCTCTCGTGCATTTTCCCTCGTATCCGTATCATGAGCCGCTCATAGAGTACACGCTATCTCCATCTGTACCCAAGGTCTTCATTGAGAACTCGTCCGCTGGCTCGTACTGGGCAAGTGCAACAATGTGGTACCCGCTGCCGTTCAGAGGCCCGGCCCTTTTCTCTGGATGCTACCAAACTTTGTATTCGAGCACGTCACGCACTTGGAGATTAGTGCATTCACAATTTCTGTTGGAGCGGCGAAGCGTCCGAGATGTAAATCGTCCCCGCTGACTGGCCGGGGGCTGTGAAGCGGCGCAAGGGGGTGAGTCCGGCAGGATGCTCCTTTACAGCGCGGTCGATCTCGTCGCCGTCGAATGCCAGCACGATGGCCGCATGAGCGGCAGGCGCGGCCAGCGCGGCGCTGTAGAACTCCATGTCGCTCTCGTTGACGGTCTGGCGCAGCGGAATGCCAGTTAGAGCAACGATCTCAGGATAGACCGAGGTATTCATCAGCACTATACCGCCGGGCCGTTCGGCGAGCAGAGTGCGCAGAGCCGGAGGAATCTGCTCTTCAAAGGGCCGGCGGGCATCGATATTCTTTGTGCCTTCAACATAGACCAGCGGGCGCTCGCGCACCATCTGCACGGCATTGAAGGTGACCAGGGCGAAAAGAACGGCCGCAGCACCATTGGCCCAGCGGGAGTCGACCTCTCGGGGTTTAAATTCGCGGACGGAGGCAAGAACAGTCTGCGCAGTAAAACCCAGACCCAGCGCCAGGGCAGGCAGCAGCTCCATTCCGTAGCGCGTGTTGTACCAGGAATGCGGCCACCAGACGGGGAGAAAGATAGGCACCGACCCAAAAGCCACCGAGTAGGCATAGAACGGCGCGGGCAGCCAGAGAATGAGCGCCCACGTGAATGCGCGACGGCGCGCGGTGATCCAGCCCCAGAGGGTTCCAAACAGGCTCAGCGCGAGCAGCGTGTTGCCCCACACAACGGCGGCCGCATCCATCTCCGCAGCTTTGATAAAGAAGAGAAGCGAGACCCATGGATTGTGCCACCCCGGATGCGGCGGACCTGCTCCTGCGGTCGCAGTGCGCATCTCGATGGCCTTGGCGGAGTAAGGCCCGCGCATGAAGGAGAGCCAATCGCCAAAGGCCGTTGCGTTGTAGACGAACCAGACTATCGGCGCAGCGACGACGAAAGCGCTGGCCAGCCAGAAGGCGCCTGAACGCAGACGGCCACGGCGGGCAAGCGTGAGGCCCATGCATCCCCAGGCCAGCAGGGCGATGATCCAGCCGTCGTAGCGTGTGTAGACCGCGGCTACCAGTGCGGCGGCGATGCACCAGATCAGCCTTCGGGTCTGCCTCGGAGCAATCTCAAGGCTCGAGTCAAGGTTTGCTCGCCACTCCACCAGCCAGACCGCAATCCAAATGGTCTCGCAGAGAAAGAGCGGCTCGGTCATGGCCGTGGTTTGCAGATAGAGCAGATTGGGATTGGCTGCGAAAAAAGCCAATGCCAGTGCAGATGGCACAGGCCAGAGCCAGCGGCGGGCCAGCCTGTAGATGCCCGCGCAGCAGGCCAGATAGGCCAGCGCCGATGGGATGACCCCGGCAAACCCGCTGGCCCACAAGCTATATACACGGACAAACGGGATCATCAGGATGTGAGGCAACGGCAGCCACACCGAGCCCAGCTGCGTGAGACCCGGCCGATGCGAGTCGAGAACCCGCCGCGCAATGTGCAAGTGGGCAACCGCATCACCATAGTTGAGCATGGCCCCATGACGCCAGCTCCAGAGGATCGCCGCGATCGAAGCGACTGCGCAGACGGCCAGCACGGAAATGCGCTCAACGAACGGCGCGGCCCTCTGCGGGATGGAACTCTCAGTCAAGGTGGGTCAGCTCGCGAAACAGAATGAAGCGGTCGTCGATCTCTTTGCGAGAAAGCTGTTGCAACCGCTCTGTGCCAAAGCGCTCCACGGCAAACGAGCCCAACACGCTGCCATAGAACATGGCGCGCCGCAATGCCGCCGGAGTCAGTTGAGGCTGCGAAGCTAGATAGCCGAAGAAGCCGCCCGCAAAGCTGTCGCCCGCGCCGGTGGGATCGACCACCTCTTCCAGCGGCAGAGCCGGCGCGCGGAATGGATGCGGCTCGGCGCCTTCGCCTTTTGGAGCAAAGCTGCGGGAACTGAAGAAGGCCGTGGCGCCGTACTCGCCGTGCTTGACCACCAGCGTACCCGGCCCCAGCGCCAGCACGGCGCGCGCCGCCTGCACAAGGTTGTTGTTGCCAGCCAGCATCTTGGTCTCGGTTTCGTTGATGAGCAGAATGTCGAGCCCCTTCAGCATGGCGAGAAGCGCGGGGCGATGGTCTTTGATCCAGTAGTTCATGGTGTCGCCGGCCACCAGCTTCACGTCCGGCATTTGCTCGCGTACGCGTCGCTGCAACACCGGATCGATGTTGGCCAGAAACAGAAACTCCGAATCGCGATAGGCCTCGGGAATCTTCGGCGCAAAGGCCGCAAAAACATTCAGGTCGGTTTGGTGGGTCTTAGCCTCGTTGAGATTGTCGAGATAAGACCCCTCCCAGAAGAAGCTCTTGCCCGCTGCCCGCTCGATGCCGCGCGTGTCGATCTTGCGGGCGTTGAAGACGGCCTCCTGCTCGGGGCCAAAGTCCTCGCCCACCACGGCGATGACGCGCACATCGGTAAAGAAGCTGGCGGCCAAGGAAAAGTATGTAGCCGCGCC
>Ga0302140_10001405_pt1 | contig 31417 bp, 36 predicted proteins | sample I_Bog_E1_1_FD_202095 | JGI IMG/M metagenome (GOLD analysis project Ga0302140, IMG submission 202095) | Peat permafrost microbial communities from Stordalen Mire near Abisko, Sweden - I_Bog_E1_1 | ecosystem: Environmental > Terrestrial > Soil > Wetlands > Peat | place: Sweden: Abisko, Stordalen... | reverse complement strand
TAGGCAGCTGCTCCTCACTGGCCACCCAAATGCATGATGATCATGTGAAAAAGCCTCTCCGCTGTACAATGGAGCCTTCCGATGCCCCGGGGTTCAGAACCAACATCAGTGACTCGATCTTGGCAACGAGAGCGAATAAGAAGGCTTCGTCACCCACCATGACCCAATGGGAAGCCAAGGCTAGCTTTCAAAGGAATTATCGGAGCTCCCGTGAGGAAACTCATTCGGGTCACCGAGAACACAAGGGTAAGGTCTGCCAGCGCAGCAATGCTTATCGTGGCTCCATCTAGGCTTCAAAGCTATTGAAGGAATCCCATTGCAGCCGTTACTTATTCTCAATATATCAAAGTATTGAATACTAACAGTCAAAGCCACCATTGCGAGCAAAGAAGGGTTTGCCATATCAGCAATATGCAGTGGTTGAGGCGGGGACCATGGCTGAGGCAGATCGAAAGGCCGCTTCATTCCCTCTCTAGTAAGGCTGAGCAGAGTCTTCCAGTAGTCTTTCGGCGATTGCAGCATGGCAAGGCACTATGAGACATTTACTGTTGGAGAATGCCTCGGGTCTCTTAGTCGAGGCCAAACACGTGACCCATTCCAGGCTGGATCGATTTCATGTCCAATCATCAGCCAAGAACGTCATTCAGAGGCCTATACCAACAATTGCGACATTTAGGCAAGCAAAGAGATCACGGGTAGAACATTCCAGATGCCGCACCAGCTAAAAACCTCGGAAATGCCGCCCCAAGAATGCGAGAGCGTGGAACAGGGAGCTGGTATCAAGTGACATCCAAAGAAGAAAGAGAGCCATCCGAGCAGAATTACATCAAATATGCATGCAGTATGTCTTGTCTGGCAAGTTACGTTTATTTTGCCAGCCTGAGGTGGCATAAAAGGGCATTGTTTTAAAGGATGGAAAGTCAAGCGAAGTCGGAGCCGGTTCACCCACATCACTTGACAGATTGAGGACTAGCATAATAGCAAATCACAAAAGCACTTCAGGAATAGAGAAATATCTGTTGCAAGTTTTATATAGCAAATCTATGCACAGATACAATAAAACTAGTAAGAGATAACAGCTTTGAAGCATGAGGGTTCACCCTAGTCTGGCTTCGTTATAAGCGTGACTCTCCTCGATCTTATCGAAGTTATCATGGAACCACGTACTCGGTTAGTATCGGCATGTCCAAAGCCGAAGAAAATAAAAAGAGACACTATGGTTGCCATAGACCCTCTTTTGACTTCCACCTTTGCCAATGCCAGTAGATCGAACTCAGGTATGCTCGTCCACAGCAGTCTTTATCTGCCAATTAACCAGAATAGCATGGCAAAACCAAGACGAAACAAGAAAGTCTTGGCTCTGGTCCAGGCAAAATGGCTTAAGCATGTGGCCTTAAGCTGGAATCTTCCTGTGCACTGGACCCTGTCAGACGATGGAGAAACGGTGAAGAGACAAAACTATTTCGGAGAGCCACCCAAACGACCCACAAGACGTGAAGAGGTTTACAAGCATGATGGAAATTGGTGGCTCTACGCAACAAAGGGCAAGGGTGACAAGGAGAGGTCCACTGCCAAAGAGATAGTTCCCATTCAATCGAGTACGTCATTCACTCTGTACCCAACCAGGTCTAGAAAGAGCTGACATGAAGGAAAGTGGCTGAAAATGTGTACGAAGAATGGTTGATTTGCAGAGGAAATATGAAAGATTTCTGCTCTTACCTCCACAAGCTGTACGAAGGAGCACCCACATACGATATTGAGTGGATCGTCAAGCAGATCAAAAAGTTCGAGAACAAAATCCTCCCACCACCGTCAAAGAAGAGACCCCGAGAGCCTGATCCAGATGCGGAGTGGGGCAAGAGAGTCAGACGGAGATAGGCAGCCCACGAGCAGCTTATTGAGCAGGAGCGTTGGACATCAGAGGATGTGAACCGGGCTTGGACGAGGGGTGACCGTGATGTAGAGGATACGCGTGTGGCACAAACGTCTCCGACTTGGGAGATGTAAACCTTCAGGCTGGAGTTGCAAATGGGTTTCTCATAACCAAGGTCGAGAATAATCAAAAGAAATCACCGTTTGTTTCGCTATACGTTTGATTACAACTCTTCACAACCTAGACTCCACCAGCTTTCCATTCGCGCTTCTGAGCTCCTTGCTGATACCCCTCGAGATCCAGTCGCTTATCGCCATATTTGTCACCATGGGATTTACTCCACTAGCACTTGGGAAGATACTCGCATCTGAGACATATAGGTTTTCTGTTCCCCACACTTTACCTTTAGGGTCGACGACACCATCTTGAGGACGTACGGACATACGATTGCTACCCATTTGGTGGGCACAGGCAAATGTACCAGTGGGAGGTTTGTTGCCAATGCGTTGGAGTTCTTCGAGCCATTCTCGAAAACGAGGATTGGTGACGCCTGGATCTTCTTGGTCCTCAGCCGTGCTATCCTCATCGGGGTCTCGAATGAATGGCTTCAGGCCCTGAATGGTTGCATGAATCTCGGTGGCCCCGGTTACGTAGCATATCTTTGCTAATGCTACTAGCCCCTCCATAATATGAGCGCGGTCAAAGGCACTAGGTGAGTATTGAAACCTCGGAACACCCGAAGTTGGATCTGGGTAGACTCTTCCAGTATCCCGATCGCGGCAGATGGCAATATATCCATTAGTGTGTCTGAACTTGAGAGCCTGCGTCTTGTAATCTAATCCATTGTTCCAGTTCATCAGTGGGAGGAAGAATGAGGGAAGCATGCAGGTTGCTTCAAGTTTGACTCCATGGCCATGCCCGTCGAGGTTTTCGAACGTCGAGCAGACGGAGGTCAAAATTCCGCCTGAAGAAATTAGCCAACCAGAATATGAAGACACAAATGTTCTGCCTACCTTCCCAAGGTCTAACATCCTCTTTATACACCCCAGCTATGAGATTAACAGGATGGAGGTAAAGATTGCGGCCAATTTGTTTATTCTGAATCGATAAGCAGAGAACCAAGTTTACCATGGAGAAACCACTAACCTTGAGACCGCTATTCATCAATACGATTGGACTCCACAGGGTTCCGCACGAAATGATGACCTTCTTGGCTCTGACGATGACCTTCCTCACTATCCGTTCAGAAGCAGGTCCATCAACACCGCCAGTATTATTCCTGGACGTCCATGTTCCCTCTACTCCAACCGCCTTCTTCTTGCCATCGGTCTGGTCGAATAGGACACGCTCAATTTTGAAGCCCTCTACAAATTTTGCACCTGCTTTGGCAGCATCTGGTAGCCAAGAAACTACAGGTCCTTGCTTTTGAGCAGCTCCACAGCCCAGCGTACAGTGTCCACAGTCGTGTCTAGCACCACCAGTGTTTTGAGGTACAGCTTTTGCATGATAACCCAACTTTCTCGAACCCTCCAAGAGAACCTCATTCCCATGGTTATGATGGATATGTTCGATAGACACACCCATTCGATCGCAAACTCGGTCAAGACAATTCTGGTACTCAGCCGTCTCGAAGAAGGTGAGACCTCTATCCTGCGCCCACTCCTTTCGGACAAAGCCTTGTGTTTGAAGACTCGCTGACCAATTGATCGTTCCACCTCCTCCCCAAGTGCTGCCAGCTATGATACCAACAGAAGCGTCATCTGTGAGTTCAATCCCTCCATTCTCGAACAAATGGATACCACCCTGCTCCTCTGACATCGGTAGTCTCTTTGGAGGATAGTAATATGACTTGTCTGCAACCAAGACACGATGCCCAGCTTCTGCCAGATTTTTCGCGCAGACGGCACCACCACAACCAGAACCGACTATAACAATATCAAGCTCAACCACCGCTGGCTCAGATCCAGAAGGGAATTGTACGAATTCATACTCATAGTGAGAGCCAGGCTTGTAGTGGTTGGGAATGGGAGTAAATCCTGACAATCGATGGAAGGTTGGGCTTGTCTTGAGCCAAACACTTTTGCCAACAAGAGTCATCTGCTTGTGTATCGCATTCAAAGGTGGAAGATATGATACACGCCAACCCTCGAGTATTGTTTGACGAATATGTACTGGTTGGTCTTGGAATGGTGTTGCATAACCTGTGAGCATCAGAGAACCAACTCGAGTGCTAAACTCAAGTCAGCATTCTGAACAGCTCTGCGATCAGGATAGTTTAATTAGCATAAGGCTTTCTCGACCTACTTTAAAGTCGTCAATACCAATGATAGGCTCTGCTTCGCATCATCTCGGACGAACGTCGACAACGTTCGTTGAAGCAGCGCCTGAAACCTCGGAATACTAGAGGGCTTCTCGTGGAGATATTCGTCAAGAGACTTGTTGTCAGGCGAGTTCACCAGGACCTTCTGGAGATGGTTCACGGTTTTGTTGTACTCGACGTCTGAGATCGTCAATTGGGTCACCTCGTTGTTCGTTGATGTATCTCGTCGAATTGAGGGAATGACCGTGTCCATTATGGCCAGTAAAGTCGTCCATTGTAGGTGAGAGAAAGGCAGCTCGGTGGGACCGTCAGGAAGAGGGGTGGCAAGGGGGGCCAGAGCTTCAACTTCACTGGTAGCCATGTTGTCGAGCATGCGGGAATTGGAAGGGAGAAACGATGGGAAGTACAATGTCAAACAGACAGAGACGAGGAAAGTGCCATGAAACTTGTATCCTTCAATGGCCCACTAGATTGGGACGATGTGAGGCCAGAAAGCAATGGCTTTTGAGAGTTCTCCATCTTCACGCGCAGTGCCTCGGCGTTCGAGAAGGCGGGAACGAATCAGGACTCGAAAATATCCGTAGCGCTGAGATTGAAATGCGGGGAGCCCAGGCACGTGGAATATGGAATCCGAGGTCTCCACTGGGCTGGGGAAGTGGGACGAGAATCGAAATGCTGCAAATGTTTAAGGGCAGGGCGTGCGAAATTCATTCCCACTGTCTGGCGCGAATGTGAAGTAAAATGTACAGTAAGGTGAAGATCGAGGTGGCAAAACCCCACGCTTGGCACGACTGACCAGAAGAAAGCTTGCGGCCGCAAGCTCCCTCCCTTTTTAGTCGACTTGGACATATCTGGACGAGGCTTTTCGTCCTTACCCATCCACAAATGCTATGCATGTTTTCGCACTTTGTCTTTTCTAGCTCCTGGCCTGCAAGCAAAGCTACGAAAGTAAAGAGCATCGTCGGATGACTCTTTGCAGAGCAGAAGCTTGCTTAGTAGTACTGAACCTTGCGCCCCTTGAACCGAAGACTGCTTCTCTGAGGCCACACGTCTTGCTGCAACGGACCCTCCTCTTCTATAGCATTCTTCTCTATCAACCTTTCTCCTTTGTAATCTTACAATGTTGCAATTTCCGTTCGTCTTAGGATAATATGGACGCTTGTGGTGATTTTAAGACCAAGTTTGATCTGCCAACCACCTTTGAAAGGCTGGCCATTCCATGTTCTTTTGGCAAGAAAGTCATTGAAATTGCATGTCCGTCGCAAGACTACTTCGGTAAGCATCCGAACATCCAAGATGGATTTCGTGTGACCCTCCATTGGATGAAATCCATCTCAGTGGAACAGGAGGTTCTTCTACCCAGCTTACCACGTTTTTAGAACGATCAATGCTTCGGGAACTCTGCTCCTCCACCATAGGAGTCCTTTTCCGCGAGCCTCTCCTGCTTTATCCGCCGCTCACCCCTGGAATCCCCACACTAGCGGGAGATTTCCCCACGATACCGAAAGGCACGCTCCGTGTCATCTATCGTAGATTAAGAGTTGCGAGTCTTGCCCTCCTTCTGGAGCAGAAAGCGGTCGCGACGGGGCTGTCACCCTTTTCAGCCACATCCCTCATTTTTCCGTTGCCGACGGAGGGTTCGTGCTGTCAGATCGATTGAGTTTAGCTGCATCATCGCTTGCCGCCGAGGAGCGGGCAGCTGTCTCCAGCCGGCGTGTCGATATCAGCGACCCGTTTTCGAGTCTCCGTCTAGTGCGGTGATTCACCGCTTGTCATCAATGGAACGAGTCAGAAAACTCTCACAACGAGTTTCCACAACGGGTGAGAGGGGCAATACAGTCATTTGCACATGGACGATAAAGCCTCGCAATAAAAGATCTCTTTTGCTCGAAATGCGGTCTCAGAGTGCAAATAGAACCAACCCTTTGCGCCACAGGTGTCAGCATCGACTTTTTGGCTGTCAGAACGAGGTGCACCGGCGCCACAAGAGGACCAGCGCGCTGCGAAGTAGCCTGGCCGGCGTAGCCCGCGCCGTGGCAATAGCAACACAATGAAAGTTACGCTGCGAATCACAACCCCGAGCTGGAGGGCTTATCTCTGGCGAATTAGTACCCTTGATCCATTGCTTTAGCGCATGCACACGCGACACTCTCCAAGCAGATCCTGGGCTATCAAGAAGGGCTCTATCGCAGACCAGTGCCAGCAATTGCCGCGCCCAAACTGGGCTGACGCTGACGCTTGCGATGAGGGACGATGCGGCTGAGACGGAGTGGTGTGAGCTATCAAGTGCGATCTTGAATCTCGAAGTGTGCTCCAGAGAATAGAGTATCCTTCGCAAGGATAAATGACGGCGTTCTTCTTTCTTCCGCGGTGAGGTGTGGGCCGTGTGGCTGATGGCCCTCAGTGCGAAAAGATGGTGGATCCAGGCTTCCTGAAAGCGTAAACCGAACCATCAGGCGTGCGAACCCTGTCCCAGCAGCTCCGATATTTGCCCCAAGCAGCGCCGACCAACGAATCAGACGCAGACCGTTGATAATTAATTATGGATGCTGCCATCAACTATTACTTAGTATCTCCTCCCATCATCCCCAACCCAACGCTCGTACTCTTGAATGCAAGATCTCTCCAGTATCTCCCAGTGTCATCGCCACTACATACTTAGGATTGAGGTACTGAATCGCTTTGCGAGCAGTGTGCGGGCTTATCAATCGCATCGCCATCCTTGCGCCGGCCCGAACTCATGAGCGAGTAGCGGTAGAAGAAGGGCACAGCAGGACCTGGAAACCCACGATACTCCTCTGCTCTTCCCGACGTTGCACACCGGCGACCCCTTTTGCCGTTGGCAATCCTCAGTGGCACGTTCCTGCTCCTCTTCGTTGTGCGACCTCGAGGCTGTATCACGGAGTCAGCGAGTAGGCCTACGATATCCGCATCCTTCCTCCGTGAGCTGGCACCGAGTAACCGACTGCTCTGGCACGGTCAAGCGCCTCCCATGCACAAGTCACCTTCGTATCGAATCCCACCTTCGACCTGAATGTTTCTCGAGAAGCCCAGCCAGTCCATTTTCCCTATCTCCGCGACAATTGACAAGGTCGACCCTCCACAGAAACCCATGGCTGCCATGGCATCGGACTTTCCTGTGCAACAATTCACAGCATCTCCGTCTCAGTATACCCTCTATAATTCGCAGACACAGCAAATCTCTCCCATAAACTCCGCGACTGCGACGCCGAACAACACTTCACCAACATCTCCTCAAACGTCACTGCCGCCTCGCCAGTTGCGGGCTCCCAAGGTCCCTTTGTACGTGCCCGCAGTCTTAAGACCCACAGAGCCTCCACGAAGACCGACGAGGCAATCCCCTTTGACGCCGCCTCAGAGTAGTAACAACAGTTTCGACGACCTCGAGAATGCACGAAAACTGAACAGACACTCGACGGGCGACAGCGGAAAGTTCGGCTTGGGGGCTATAACGGAGGCAGAGTGGAGCACAGAAGGACTGGGAAAGGTTACGGCCCTGCCGACGAGAGAACACTGGAAGGTACGTTAGCAGAATTCCTCTGGTCTGGGGTTTCATTTCATACAACCTTGCATCAACAAAATCGGAACGAGGGGATGCGGACAGATATATGGTCGTCAGGTATTATGTCGCAATACCTTGATGGTCATCGCGTGCTCAGAAAAAATTTGGTTGCAACGGCGAGAAACCCCCCATGCACAAACATTTCTCAGGCATCGCTTGGCTGCAAATCTCGCTCGCCTGAGCAAAACCCTTTCTTTCACATCAGCCCATTCGGCTTTGCCTGCATACCCCACGTCTGCGATCACTGGCTGCGTGCCTGTCTGAAACATACTTACTCCGCACTATTCTAACCCATGCTAATAAATTTTCTGTTGCAGCCTGACTCGGAATCTTCCATCTGCGACGAAACTACATGTACGAGATACTTCACCTACTTCACACGACGGCACCACTGTCGTCGTTGTGGGAATATTTTCTGCGATCTGCACTCCACATACACAATACCTCTAGATCAAGATGCGAATTATCATCCCAAAGGTCAACGGGTCCGCTCATGCGAGCACTGCTGGGCCGATTACCGTCGATGGCAGATCGCACGCTCGAGCCGTTCGAACAGCGAAAGCTCGCACGGCGACGAACCTCCTACACCTACTGTGAGCTGCGGTAAGCCCAGGGGAGCTATGGCCAATGTGTTTGGGAAAGCTGGTGGCTTGTCTGAGAGCATTGCTGCCAGCGTTCCAAGGGATTGGAATTGGAGCACATTCTAAAGCGTACACGTGGCGTCCGTACACATACATCACGATATCCCCTCCACAACGAAACGGCCGATTTAGAATACGATATTGAGCGACGAGATACCATTGAGCAGCTGTGAGAAGCGGCAGCTGAACGGGCAAGGGACACGAGTGAGAAACGGGGGTTGCTATACCATGCTGCGTAATTCTTCGAATACCCCAGACTACTTGATCTACAGCACGATGCTTTTGGAGCGTTATGATGAGCCACGGAGCTTCTAGAGATGATTTCCTAAAATTTTGGTCCTCGGGTTTTGGCACCGGATCTCTGTCGATTTAGCGGTCATTCTTTGCAAAGAATAGATGATGGGTTGGAACGGTACGGCGTACGGGCTGGAAGCTGGCATGGGTACGGATTGGCGTCAGGGTTATAACATTGGGAGGTGTTAATGATGATTCCCTCTTCGGCTTGCATAGAACGACCTAGCAATGGAAAGAAATTCCTGTCCGAGCTGACTTGCAAACTTGGAATAATCAACTCCAAGCTCTGATTGTTATTAGTATCCCAAATCTCAAGCCTCAGCCACGACTGAGTCGGGGAACAAAACGACTATGAAAGTTTGGCTTCAAACCTTACCCCACCATACCCCTCACTAATAGTCTCACTAAAAACGCCTCCTTTGCTGCACTCAGATAAGCAATCATGCCGCTATCTCCAGCTCAACTGCATGTAGCTCAACCTTATCATTAACTTCACCCTAACGTCCCTATTTTACCCTTTCAACAAAGTGTGTAATCATGACTCGAGGTCTCGATCCTCGTATTGCCGCTTATCTGGCTAAGAATCGGTAAGAGGCCTACCTCCGATGATGCTTCAAGATGTAATGTAGATGGGAGGCTATGACTAGATAAGTTGAAAGCAATTTGCTAATTATTTCATCTTGATATATTAAGGCAATGGGCAGAGAGCAAGGACTATAAGCCTCCCATTCCGTTTAAGAAAATGCAGAAGAAGGGACGAGAAAGGGAAGACGGGACTGTGATAGTCTGTCAGTTTTTTATCCTTACTTTTCTGTTTCCATGAAAAAAGGAGAAGACGCTGATAGTAATCCGTAAGTGGCTTGCACTGATCCTCGAGTCACGCCTGAAGAATTCTTGGGAATGAGTACAAGTGAAGGCAATAGTAAGTACCCCTTCTGTAGATTCGACAATTGAAATTCAAGGAAACAGAAGCAACATTAGTCCGCACAGCCGGAGGCAGGGTTCATGCTGCTATGAGCACACTTCTTGTCCTCTCGGCAGTTGGAAACCTGGGGAAGAAAGGAGTGATTATGGTGGTGCATCATACAGATTGTGGACTACAGACGGCGAGTGATGAGGAAATAAGAAAAGTGCTTGGGGAAGAAGTTGAAGAGCAAGGAAAGGAGGTCTTGGAGCAAGTGGTATTTGGGAGTTTTGAGAAGCCAGAAGAGAGCGTAAAGGAAGATGTGGGAATCTTGAGATCTAGTCCATTCTTCAAGGGGATGCAAATCATAGGATTTGTGCAGGACACGGAGACCGGAATATTGAACGAGGTTGTTGGTTTGGAATGAGCAGCTTTCAGCTGCGAGAAGATCAATTCAGATGAGACGAATGCAATCTCGCCATCTACGTGATCCTAACCTGACATCGTGATATCGCCCATAACGCCTCGCTGTCTATAAATCGCAAATCGAAAAAAAACGCATCATCGCATGACAGGGGGCCTCCCTTCTTTATTCCATTTCACTCTGCTCCTCACCCATTCCACTGCTTCCTTGACGCCAGTTCCAGTCAACGCACTCACAGGCAGCACTCTCGAATCCCGAATGCTTGCTCCCTTGCTCCCTTCAAAGACCTTCTTCACAAGCCCTTCCTTGATCCGCACGACCTCCACGCAGTCCTCTCGATCCTGCTTGTTCGCTAATACGAGTAACGGGACGCCTTCGGTTTCTGAATGTTGCAGCACGTCTTCTAGCACGAGTCTGCATTCCTCCAGTCGTCCGCTGTTGTCGTTCTCTAGGTTTCCATCACCAATATCTGTGCTGTCGATCACGAACACAATTGCATGACAGGAAGTGTAGTAGCTCTGCCATAACTTGCGCAAACTGTGCTGGCCTCCAACATCCCAGATCTTCAGGTACATATCCGGTAGAGTGATGGTCGAGACATTCTGTCCTACTGTCGGTACAGTCTTGAGCTTCGGAGCGGGATTCGTGGGTAGGAAGAGGGATTTGACTTGTTCGTGAAAGGTGGTCTTGCCGGCGTTGTCGAGACCGAGAAGGAGGACGGAGTATTCTGGCTGCTTTCAGATCATGAATTGGGTTAGTGGATGAAAGAGAACTGACCTTCTTTGCTTGTCGCGTAGAGATAGAGGCCTTTGGCTAGATGGTACATCTTCTGAAGGTCAAGGTGTGGGTGAAGCAAGTGACGGTACTGATAGCCGGAGCTAGGTAAATCGTGGACGGCACGTGACGCGAGACGACGTTCCATCCTCGTCTTCGTAATGTACCGGAAATACTTATACAATCGATGACTGCTTTCGAACTCTTGCAAATGGGCTTTTCTCAATGTTCCGGAGATACTCGTACAATGAACGGATCTTGGTGGGCTTATTTATCGTCCACCACTCTTCGTGTTTCCCCACCGATTGTACTTAGGCCATGTCTTTGAGCCGGTGTAAGGCTTGAGGGTAACGTTCTCATCTTTGTGATTGATTTTCGTCTCGAATTGTCTCTTCCCGCTGGGCCGTGTCCATTCGATGGTCTTCTCCCAGATGAAGCCGCCTTTCCTGCTCTCCTTCTTGTGCCATTGGACGATAACTCTCACCGAGGGGTCGTTCTCGTCTTCTGAATCATCGAGCGGAAGAGGGCCTTCCTCTGCGTCGCCTTTACCTTCGTCCTCCTCCTCTTCTTCATCTTCGTCCTCGTCCTCGTCGTTTTCGTCCTCTGGCTCGGATTCTGGCTCCGGCTCGGCCACTTTCGTCCGCTTTCTCGGGGCGGCAACAACGTCACGCGCCTTGCGCTTTGGGTTGAGAGGGGGCGTGGGAGGGTGCGATGGTGGTGATGATGATGGCGATGGCGAGGGGGCTTTGGGACGAGAAGAAGCGGAGGGCCCAGGCTGCTCTGGTGTCGTCTCTTCATCCTTCACCGTCCCCTCGAGAAGGATTGGGTTCATAGGAGCTGTGACCTGCTCCGTCTCCTTCTCCTTCTCGAGGTTCGGGTTCCTCGGATTCGCCTCCTTCCTCTTAACCCAACTTTCGAAAATTCGGACAAGAAACTCGATGTCCTCCGTCCGTACGCCCTCGTACTTCTGCCGAAAAGCTTTCTCGAAGTCTTTCTGGCTGACGTCGTTCTCGAACGCGACCAGCCACTCCTCAAACGCTTTATCTACCACTATGTCTTGTCAGTTACCATTTCCAATGGCAGACCAAAGCTGAAGCAAAAGCTAACTCACTCTTCTCCACCGTAACGATCTCACGAATGAGATTTTCGGCAGCCCTCACGAAGACCCAAGCCCCCTGCGGCATCCGCTTGTACATTGGCTCTTTTATCTTAGGAGCCTTCTCGCCTGGTGCTCTCTGTCTCTTCGGATCCTTCGTCTCGTCTGGTTGCGTCCAACGCGCCGGATTAGTCTTGTCAAGGCATCGTTGCTTCCAGGCATCCTTCGCCATCTTCAGAATGATGACTTTCGATGTATCCTTCATTGTGGCGTGATTCGGACGAGAAGTGTTGGTATGGCACTATGATCTGTTTAGTTGGCTTATTGGACAGCCTTGCCTTTGGATTGATGGGAACTTACGTCGAGAGTCGAGAGGTCGATGGGTTGCTGAAGGAAGAAGGCCAGAATGAGAGATCGGAATTAGTCTTTGTGCGCACAAAATTTTGGCGAGAGCAGTTTTGGGCAGTGAATTTGCAAAGGTTACAAGTATGCCAGGGCCGGCTCACCTTTATAGTATGTTAACGGGCTACCTCGTGCCATAGCAGTCCCACAATGATCTATCTGGCTATCTAGCTGGGAATGTTCTTGGAAATATGAACACTTTTCGCAGAGCCCTTAAGACCTCGAACTCAACTGAATACATAAACCCAAACATAGAGTGTTTACCTCCAAGCAAGGAAATTGTAACTAGTTCGTCAGATGTCAAATCTTCAGTGGAAGAAGATTTCAACAGTTTAAAAAATTGCTAGATACAATGCGATTGTATCCTAATTATTGCGTTGCCGTCAACAACTTTTAAGCGCGAGGCTAGAGTTTCTTTTGCTTGATAATGTAGTGATGAGAATATTGCGCACATCGGCATTGGCGAAACCTATTTTCCTTAGCCGAGATTTGATTTGGGTGTTATATACTTAAATAAGGGTTTTTTGTTCAATCGACGCATAGGCATAGGGTTGGGGTGATGCAACCTTAAAAAGTAGCATCACTAACATACACTCCCTCCGGTTCCCGCCGGACTACAATGGGTGCCTGGTTGCATTCGCCAGCATACTGGGGTGTAATCGTTCTTGCCGAGAGAGCTCACTTCTTTGTTTTGAATTTGTTTTTGGAAGATCTCTCTCGACCTAAGTTCGCCCGTTGGGTGGCAACGTAATTATATTTTTTGGCATTTTTGGTATTTGTTTACACTCTCCTTTCTTAAGCGAGGACCGCGCGCAAAATCTGAACGCACGCAAAGGACCAGGCGATCAGCACACATGGAATTGCAGGGAGACAGTTCAGGAGCTCACGATTTGCATCACGATTTCCATTTTAATGTTGAACGCTTCTTGCATTATTGATTCATATTACCATTCCCTTTTGTAGCAATCCAGCCAGCCATGCAAGCATTTCCATTCCCATGCAATCCCCTTGTAAAACTCGCAAAGCAAAGAGATATGAACCGTTGCGCCGCCTCCAGAAAACAAGCAATGGTATCTTTCTCCGTAACGCCTCGCTGTAACGATGCCTTTTTACGCAAGTTCGCCGCCCATATGATCATTGGCTAATCTAACATGCATCAAAATGATGCCACAAAAGAGGGAGCAAAAGGAAAAGCTATGTACAATCGAAGCAAATAAGTAATGTCATGTGCGCTATTCTTCTGGTCTTGATGGAGTCGCTCGAGAAGAGACACGAGATTCTCGACGATTTTCGCTCTGTGCCCGGTTGATACTCTCTTCCGCCCAGCCAGGTATGCGATGAGCCTTTCGTTGTCTTCTCTGTTGGATCCGTTGCAGTTCTCGCTCATCTTCCAAGCGACGTGGGCTTTTGAACGTTGTGTCTTTCCCGCTGCGCTTCAGATTTGAGACGGGGGTTCGAAGAGACTGAACCTGGCGAGGAGGCTGACGATTCATGGCAACAAACATATCAGTCTAAAATTGACGAGTCAGCACTTATTGAGAATTGATGAACGAATCGCGGAAGCGCTTGAAAAGTGATGCTTTTGGCGGTGGACCGTCGCTTGACACCGAACGAGCGTCTGTAAGAACACTGTTGGAAGTAGCGACTTCCTTGGGTTGCTCCAAGTCCTGAAGCCCACAAGCATTAAGCTGTTGAGACTTCTCGTAGGGTAAGAGTTGTTGAACAAGCTCAGACTCTTTTGATGGGTGAGGAGTGAGATCTCCTTCCATGCTAGACTGATTGTTCACACCCGGACGCTCGAGAAGATGGCCCGTCTTCAGATCCGACATTAAAGCTTTCTTGAAGAGTGGTATCGACTGTAGAGTTGAAGATGGCATAGTGGAAAATTTGTCAAACACCGCACTTGCTCTCTTAACTTCAGCTGTTGGCTGCTTGAGAGTGCTGACAGGTAATGCTTGAGATTGCTGAGAGGTTGGAGATTTGCATACTTTGGTGATATCATCTGTGCTGTTGGTTTCAGACGGCTCATGACGTGTCTTTGAGACGAGAGTAAGGTTAGCCATCAGAATCTCCTGCACAAAGGTCTCCACACGGAGCTGTAAAGTCAGCAACGCATGGGATTTGATGTTGTCAGCCTTCAGATCAGCGATAATTGCACGCATGGCCTTCTCTAGTCCCGAGTCATTGGTTGTGCGCTTCTTGACCAATCTTTTTATGGCTAGAGAAACCTGTGTAACTCTGTCATCTCGCTGTGTATCGCTAGAAAGGTCTGTTGATTCGTGGGAACGTTTGGCGGCTTCGCTCAGAATAGTATCGAGGTCGTGACCGAGCTATGAACTCAAATGTTAGCTTGCTTTTCGTCAACTGAAAATACAAAACTAGCTGAAAATATTACCTTCTTACGAGTCTCAAGAGCACCAGGGCTATCTCTGCGCGGACCATTGCTTGTGGGGGACATGGCACCTTTAATGGAAGGTGGGCTCTTTTGAACAGATGACATCTCTTCGTTATTGGGCGATTGAGTGCGAATCTTGGCGCTCGTAGCGACGTCGGAAGACTCTGAACGACCAGACGGTTTCCCAACAACAGGCGTGTTATATCGCCCTAAATTTTGAGCTCTATCTGCAATATGCTGATTTGAGGGCGAGGCAGGTTTCGGGCCAGGTGTTAGAGAGTCGACGGGGGGCAGTGGGCCCGTACGCAAGGGAGGACTAGGGTTTGCTGCGACAAAGTCTGCCATAGAAGCAGAATTGGGATTTGGTGGCAATATCGCGGGGCTTTGCTGTCCATTGACCAACTGAGCTGGAGGCGGGGGATGCATCACCATGCCCGGCGGTCGATTTGCATAGCCATGGTTGAGCTGAGGAGCGTACTGGGCTTGCAAGGCAACGCCTTGACGATGAATTTGTGCCAGCTCTGCCTGGCTCCGCTTCAGCTGAAGCGCGCTCCATTTCTTAGGATCAGAACGCTTGAGCTGCTCATCGCTAAGCAATTGCTTCACCTCCTTCAGCTCTTCTGGTGTGAGGTTATCGTTGTCATCACGCTCGAACGTATCTGACTGGACAATGGCACGAATGATAGGTTCATCGTCTTGGGCTTCCAAGATCTTATCCAACACCAAAGGGTCCATACCGCGGAACTCGGTCAAGTCCTTCTGCGGAATATCTTTTGGCTCAAAGAGGAAATCTCCCAGCTTCCTAGTCGCGTATGCAACGGGGTTCTTCTTGTCAACCACTCTTGATGCCAATTGCATCTTGAAAACAGTTTTGTTGTGGACACTATCTTCAAAGGTGCCCCCAGCAACGAAACGGTACACGAATGTAGGTTTCGTCTGGCCAATACGGTAAGCTCGTCCAACGGCCTGCTCTTCCATTATTGGATTGAACTTGAAGTCGAAGATAATAACACGGTTCGCACTTGGGAGATTTAGACCTAGTCCACCAGCAGCAGTAGAAATGAGATATATCTGCGTCTGACCGCTGTTGAAGGCTTTGGTCATGTCTTGTCGCTTCGCCATGGGGGTGGTGCCATCGAGTCTAGCATATTTTCGGTTTTGTCGCCAGCAAAGATCATCTAGGAAATCTAGTGTAGGGATTGACTGCGAGAACACTAGGACCTTGTCTCCCGCTGCCTTAGATGCGTCCAGAATCCGACACAAAATCTTGACCTTGTAGGATAAGTCGATCGATTTCATGTCAGGAGCCTCGTCTTCGAAAAGTTTGCTTTCCTCATCGATCAATTCCTGCGACACACCTACTTTCCAAGCATTAGCATTGAGCTCCGAACCTATTTCATCGACATCTGTAGCGTTGCGAGAATTGGGGACAGCAGAAGCCGCCGCAATTTCTTTCCGAGCATCTTGCTTCCGATCGCTCAGCTTGGCATTGAAACAGTCTGGATGGTTGCAGAGCAGCGAGAGGATGGCCAACCTATAATGAAGAGTTGTCAGCGATTGTCTTTTTCGCGATCAAGTTTGACAAGAACAAGTGCCCACTGAAATGCGCTCAAGGATTCTACCATCTTCAAGCGAGAAGAAGACGGCCATCACTTACCAATGCCAAATCGTCGTTTGCCTGACTTCGCCAGACTTGGTGCGCGAGTACCTAGAGCCAGCAATCATAGATCGCACGTAAATAGAATAAGCCTTCCGCTGAATCTCGGTCAAGGGAACTGTAATCACGAATTCCTTCTTTGGAGGCAAATCATTTCGAAGGACGGACATGTCAGCTCGATGGACTTTCGGGGCGAGATCCTCCTTGAGCACCCCTAGCATCTTAAGTCCTTTCCGTCTTTCGTAGGATGTGCTGTCCTGCCATAAACCCTGCTGAATTGGTTCAACATACTTGGCACGAAATTCCACAATCGGGCCTAAGAGAAGACAAGAATTAGTATATGCTTGTACTGCATGCTTCACGAGACCTAGAGCAGCCAGGCTGAATCCGTGATGTTGTCCTAGACGCATAAAGTGGAATTAGATAAGAGGCTATCTGGAAGCTTACCGAGGTAGTTCTGGCTCACCCACTCGATCATGGTGTGGTACTCTTCGACGTTGTTCGCGAGGGGGGATCCGGTCAAAGCAATACGACTCTTCGATCGAAACTTGGAGGCAGCTAAAGTGATTGCCGCGGTTGCGTTCTTCATCTTATGAGCCTCATCTGCGATGATGATGTTAGGACCTTCAAGCAAGTGATTCTGTACTTGCTCGTGCTCTTCTTCGGTGAGAAAACTGGCTTCGCGCCCCTTGACAGTCTTGTTTTCAATCAATGTTCTGAACATCTCGTAGCCTATAACGAGGACACCTCCATCCAAATACCATTCTTCGATTCTGCCAAGCCTCTCAGGAAGCTTTATCGAGGAATCGACTTTCGTGGGATTCAGCGTTCCCAGCATGTCGTCTGGAATCCACGTGAGAAGTTCGTCCATCCAATTATTAATCAATCCTGGCGGGCAGAGAACTAATGTTCTGGAAACCTTCAAGCTCTCAGGGATCTGGCCTGAGATGTTTGGGTCAGGGGATGACGCAGCTGCAGCAATGGCGACGAGCAAAGTGATTACTTGCATCGTCTTACCGAGTCCCATCCTGTTTGAACTGGTCAACTCTCATTTAAAAGAGGGGAAACGTTGAGGCTTACGTATGTGCCAGCAAGCAGCCTTGCATCGTCTCCGCGTCCCCAGGTGCCACAATCTGATTCCACATGAAACGAATGCCATCAATTTGGTGCTTCTTAATACGACGAGCGATGTGCTTGTGCACCATCACAAAGCCTTGGTCCTCAGCCGCAGCGTCATTGATTATGATCTTGCCCCGAGTCTCGTCATCGGCGTGTCCTGACTGAGCTAATTTGGCCTGCAACTTCTTTCGTCGCTTCTCTTGTTCAGCAAGACGGGCTTGATTTTGTTCCCTCAAATCTCGAGCCTTTGCATCCTCGAAGATAGGTTTCTTGCGCTTCTTGTGGGGTGTCTCAGCGTCCGGTACCTCTTCCTCGCTCGTTCTGTCTGACAGTTAGTAATTGTATACTGGGGAGAGCAGTGTACGTGCGTGGTATCTCGAGGTCGACGTCTAGTCGCTGACAATGGCTCCCCGTCTTCATCATCATCGCCAAAACCGCCAGGTTTCAGCCTGTTGGCCGTAGTGGGCGTGTAATGCTTGCCATGATCAAAGTAACTCTCCATCTGGCAGCAAAGCTTATAGAATGGCCCAAATGAGGGATCCTTTTGATCCAAAGCCTTCTTCAACTTGTCCTTCTTTGGTGGTACGCGGTCCGGGTGGTAGCGACCCTCGATATACATTACGAATAGACGAATAAATCCAGTAATGATTTCTCGCGTTGAAGTATCCATGCCCTGGACAGAGCCCTCGCCGGCAATTAAAGAATCGATGACCTGTGCCATGTTGCCCCAAAGGTCCATTTCAGATATATCAGGAATGAAGTCGAAGAAAGCTGCTCGCTTTTCCTCGTCCATTGTTTGAAAGACCTTGATCAACAATCGCTCCTTGTCAAACGATCTTGCCCATGCCGTGAAACTGTATTTCGCGATAGCTGCAGGATTGTTGTATGGTGGCATATTTTCCGGATCTGGCATTGTTTCATTCGAAGCTGTCTCATTGTTCGAATCGGACAAGGTGATCGGACTGCTGAAAGAACTATTGCGATTGAACAATCTGACAAGCGGCTTCTTCTTCTTCGCCGGGGTGCACAAGTCTACAACTCGCTTGGCCGGAGAATCATCAGATGATGTCATAGTCAGATCGATCATTTCAGCCACAGCAGTTGAAGAGGGGGCTGGTAACTTGGGGAGTGTCTGTTCTTCCTCTTTGATCCCAGGGGGGCTGATATTGTTTATCGATGGAGGGGAAAGAAACTCGTAATCATCCACATCAGAGTGCGATTCTTCTACCAAGCGCTTGTGTTTCTTTGAAACCTTGAGACGAATTTGTCGAGCTGGTGTTGATGGAGAATGTCCAGCTACGTTGGGTACGCTGGCATCCGACATCGTAGCATCCTCTTCATCCTCGCCGTTCTCGTTTTCAGAATCAGCAAGGTTCAGCTCGTGCCGCTCTTCCTCAGTCGTCGGAAGAGTCTCATCGGGGACCACGAAATCATCCATGTCATCATCGGAGCTCACTTCCTCGCCCTCGCTGCCGATGGATTCTCCCTCTTCGCCATCGTCACTCACATGCGTCGACTTCTTCGATCCAGCTACCGATGGTGTGTGAGCCACCTTCTCAGGAGCTGTCTTCTGTTCCAGAATTGCGATCTTGAAAACTAAATCTTCACGGGCAAAAATGCTCAGCTCCATAATGCGAGTCTGTTTGCGGACTTGTTGCTTGCTTGTCCACATTTCATTTAGGATCTCGTTGCGCATTTTCGTAATTCGGGCAAGGATATGGTCGAGGTCTTTCTGCGCTGCCACAATCTGCTCCCGCTTCGTACACTGAACTCGAGCCTTTTTCCAGAGGCGAAAGGCTTTCTTCTCGCGTTTGGGTCGGGCCTTTGCGGTCCATTTTTCGACAAGTTCCGCAATGCCCTCATTAATTGCCTCATTGATCTCATCGTAGCTGATAAGAACCTTCTTGGTCTTCTTACTTGGTCGGTCAAGCTCACCAAGCTCTTCCTCAATCTCTTTCCAAGTAGCGAGATCATACTCATTCTCTTCGTCCGACTCACCGTATTTTGGGAGAACCACATCTCCACCTTCGAGGTACTTATACTTCTCAAGATTCGAAGGATCCAACCTATCGGAATTGAACATATCGGAGCCAAGAGGGTTGAAATTAGCCTTGTTCTCATCGATGCTAGATTTATACTGGTTTATGATTGCATTTGGATCAATCTCTGGCCAAGAAGGCACTTCTTGACGTGAAGCGTGGATTTGGCCATCCTTGCCAGTGGTGTACAATGTGAAAGATGGTTGCTGATACTTTGGTGCCAGCTTCTCCGGATAAGGACGTAGTGCTGAGAATATCTTGCCGTTACGCTCGAAGACTTGACGTTCTGCACGCAAGAAGTTCCGCATAAGCCCATGCACATAGAGTCGGCGGCCAGCAGATATGCCTTCAGAAAGCTGAGCGAATTCTGTGGCGTCATCGAGCTGCATCAGCTCGTGGCCAACAGCAGTAGCCTCGTAGAATAGATCGTCAACAGGGAGCTTTCCCTTGCCAAGGTAGCCCTTTGCAGAAGACGCAGGCTTTCTTTTGCGCACAATCAATGACTTGAGAGAAGTTGCATCTTCAACTGAGCTTACCGCGGGCTCAGCAACATCGTTCCAAGGCTGGCTGTCTTCGGAATTGTCACGGGCTTCGTGGATGGTTTCGGATGGAGTTAAAGCAACGGGCCTGAGGCTCTCCCGGCCATTGATTCCGATAGCGAAATCTCCGGCTTCGAGACCTTGGGGGATTTGTTGGGTGATATTGTCAGCTTCCGTCGGAAGCACTCGATTTCTATTCGGGTCAATGATGGAGGTGATCAGCGTTGGTGCAATTCGTTTTCTCTTCTTGTCATTGACCTCAACAGAGGCTGTGGCCGGCTCATCTGCAGGGACATGGGGTTCAACTGTCTTAGTGGAATTCTCTTCCGCGATGTTATGCATGTGATGCTCGAACTGAGGTTCAAGTTCATCTTCTGCGTTCAGGGAGTCTAACTTGCGGCGTTTATTCGTAGACTCGTCAGTGGAGACGTACTCCCCTGAACTGTTTCGGTTGGCAGATGGCGAGTCGTCGGAAGCTAGACGAGGAGGCTGCAATAGATTGCCCTCTCTTCCCACAATTGGCTCTCCAACAGAAGAAAACGTTTGCTGTGGTTGGCCAGGCAGAACAGCCGAGGCCGAAACATGAGCAGGAAAGCGCTGCAAGATATCTTGAATACCACGGCTGATCTCAGATGCGGCATTCTCTGGATGGTGGGACCACTGATAGGCTTGATACTGAGCACTTCGTCGACGCAGCTCTATGATTGCTGAACGGACAAATGCTCTTCGACCAAGAACGGTCAGCCCAAGATCATCTTTCATGACATTATCGTCGACGTGTTCCAATAGAACACAACCGCTGACTTCATGGTGTCTTAAAGCTTGTTCAAGCGAAGAGGGATTGGATAATGTCGGGCCAGCGGATCGCGGCTGCCATGATCGATCAGAAGTGCAAAGCTCTCGCACAACTTTGTCGACATCCCAATCCCATGGGTCTGAGCCATCTCCACTTGTAGCCATTGTCGAAAGTGAGGCGGTAGCTGGAGTCATCGGAGGAGTCGGTAATTGATCCAGCCAGAGGACGACAGAGGTACCTGACCTGCGAAGGAGAAATTAGTCATGGTCATAAGGTGTGATTTCTGGAGCTGTTGGTAGAGATGGCGATGATGAGAAGATGGAGAAACGAAATAAAACAAGTCAAGAGCTGCGTAGGTACGGAGCAAAGGGATGGGAGACCATTGAGCGCGTGCTAGAATGAGAATGAGAGTGGGAAAATGTGATGTAGTGTACCGGAAGGACTCTAGAGATGAAGGAGAACTCGTTCACGAACTCTAGACTTGACAGCAAGAGATGCTCAAACCGCCTTGATTCGTTAAATCTAACATGGAGATGCTTGCTATGCTTCACCTGAGGCCGTAGATTCGAGGAGGATTCCAATATTGACGTGTCTGCAAGAAGACGGCGCGATCTTCCGAGTCAACAGTGACAGAACGAAATTCGCAGAGAAGGAGAGGTCTGGCGGATACGTATGAACTCTGATCTGCCGATTTTGAGCTTTGTATCGTGAACGATGGTTAGTGTACTGATAGAAGGAGTGGTTTGAAGGAGAGTAGGTAGGGAAATTGGTCGAGGCTGAAGTTGAAGTCAAAGTCGAATTTGACGCGGTTCAGAAGGCAGTCGCGCCTGGGGGGCGATACCGATAAGCCTAATCAGGAATAGCGCCATGATTCAAAGCCTATCCCCTTCCCAAGTGCGGAGTTTGAAGCGGCTATCTTACAAATCGGCAAAGGTGAATTCTTGCTGTACATATCAAAGTTTGTCACTATCCCGTCATTATCCAAGACAAGAGGAGAGCATTCCGTCCCTCGGAAGGTGAACTCGACCTCGAAGATGTCTACCGGCAAGGAATCGAAGGAGGAATACCCTCCAACATTGACTGCCTTAGAATCTGCGCAGCTTCTCTCCGCGATTAAGGACTGGTCGATAGCCAATGGCCTCGCCGTGAGGCCCCCGGTGTCGCTTGTCAAAGCTGAAGCGGACCCTCACGGCATTTTGGCAACCACTGCACCAGTCACCTTGTTTCCCAGCCCATTTCCTCGAGTATGCTTTGAGCAAGCCAAATCTATTCAGAAGGCGTATAACAAACTATACGCAGCTATTGCACAAGATCAAGATTTTTTAGGCGCAATTGTCCAAGAGTAAGTATTCAGGAAATCCGTCCATTGCCAGCAAATTTTACGTTCTTGAATGACGCAACTTCACGGGCTGACCCCAAGCAGAATTCTTGAAGTCGATGAATTCATTGCTCAATTATGGCAAGTGCACTTAAAAGTGAAAGAGGAGGGTTATGTGCAGGTATTACTGAAAATCTCCAAGCAGGATCTTTTGCTGAATCATTCTCAGAATCTGTCCTTGGGTCTGTTCAGGTCCGATTACATGGTTCACCAAAGCACGTCCGATGATGCACCCACAGTCAAGCAGGTCGAATTCAACACAATTGCTTCATCCTTTGGTGGACTCTCTTCTCAGACGTCAAAACTACATAAGTCAGTCATCCGTGAAGCCCCTTTTCAATCCTCCAAATGCGTGGTTGACATATTGAAGACACCTCTCGCTTCTAGACTATGCTCTTCTTGAGAACTTATTGAAATCCGAAGGATTGGATCTCCCAAAGAATGAAAGCATAACTTCTCTTGCTGCAGGGCTTCGGGTTGCATTCGACACGTACAAATCCACATCTCAGCTAATACACGAATGTTGCATTATTTTTCTGGTCCAGGACCCCGAACGAAATATATTCGACCAAAGGCATCTCGAATATGCATTACAACAAAATAGCTCATCGACTCCAGTCTTCCGGCTTCCCTTTGGAGAAATTCTCTCCCGCACTTCGATAGCAGAAACTTCGAAGCGACAACTATTGTACCATTTGCCCAGCCATCCTTCAAAAGTCTTTGAAGTTGCAGTCGTGTATTTCCGAGCGGGCTACGGACCCTCAGACTATCCTGACGAGTCAGCATGGAAGGCACGACTCCAAATTGAGCGTTCGAATGCTATCAAATGCCCGACAATACTTACTCAGTTAGCAGGCGCAAAAAAGGTACAGCAAGTCCTTGCCACACCAACATCACCAGAAACACCTTCTATCCTGAACCGCTTCATCAAAGATTCGCCAAAAGAGATTGAAGAACTAGAGAACACATTTACGAACATCTACCCCCTCGACGAATCACCCTCTGGCCTTGCAGCCCGGAAGCTGGCTACTAATCCCTCAGACTGCAAAGACTATGTTCTGAAGCCACAACGCGAAGGTGGGGGAAATAACACCTACCGGACAGCTATTCCGCCCTTCCTAAAGTCTCTGCCAGAAACACGTTGGAAATCGTACATCCTCATGGAGATTATCACTCCTCCTCCAGTCCATAACATCATTCTCCGTAATGGCGTGCTTGAACAAGGAGGAGTAATCTGCGAGCTAGGAGTTTATGGGACTTGCCTCTGGGATCAGGGAACTGGAAAGATCATCCATAACGAAGAGGCAGGGTATCTGTTAAGGACGAAAGGGGACAAGAGTGAAGAGGGTGGTGTCGCTGCTGGGTTTGGAAGCATGGATAGTTGTCGGTTGGTCTGAAAATGGGATAGATTGCAATTTTGACTTTTCCGAGTTGCATAGCTTGGCACGGGCTCGCAGGACAGCGGTGACGCTGTGTTTATAAGTGCCTTAGATGTGGCCTAGAATCACCGAAGCCTTGAATTAAAGCATTTGATCATCTTCAGAGGGCGAGGGAAGTTTCCCGTTCCTTCCAGTGCCGTGTTGAAGCTTAGTTTACATGAGGCGTTGATGACCCTCATCGGCAGCCGCAATGTTTGGATGAAACGTTTACCATCTCTCTCAACGACCATATACTGAGATGTATGCAATACCCGGCCACCTCTTCTTCCATTGGTGTCATCTGCTGCCATTACTTGCTTATTCTCATTTCTTCTTTCGACCTACAGAAATTTACAGCATACTACCTATTTGTAATTTAAGTTACGCAGCAAAATTCACTTATCCCAAGAAAGCTCCGCAGTCGTCAGGACTTCACCACTCAGCTTCAAGAACCCCATTTTTGTCAACCCCAAGGTTGATGGACGAGAACACTCCATAATTCCTTCTCTGCTTCTAGTGTTTCTAGAGAGGGATGTGACCGGTTTTGTTGCACGTCGACCGATGCCGAGAGCGCTCCGAGGGCCTCGGGCTGAGATAATGATGGATTCGTGAGGAGATATTACTTTTGCACGGCATGCTGAGGCTAAAATGTGTAACCAAGTGCTATTTACTACTACTACCTAGTCACGATGGTGAAGGACAAAACTTGGATGTGTTCTCCAAGAAAAACCTTCCGCTATGCTTATACCTTTGAGCATGAAGCCTCGCTTACATCCCATCTCCTTGCACCATGTCCCTGGTGCCATCCAAGCTTGCTTGTCCCGATCCCAAAAATGCAAAAGCGAAGGCCCAAAGCCGGGTTAGCCTTCCAGAACAATTCTTCCACATCCTAAAACGTCCAAAAATGAAGTATCGCTTGCATGCCAATTTCTTACGCCATATTCGCTTAAGCCATCCGAATATCCTGAACTCCATAACGCCATCGCACATAAGAATCCAATGCCCGAATTACTCCATACAACGACGCTTGTTAGACTGTTCAAAATCGTCGTCTTCCTCTTCTGCTCTTCTCTTTGTTGGGGAAGAAGGGAGCAGGGCTCGCTCAGAGCTAGATGAAGATTGGCGATTGATTGGCGTGAAGCCTGAGCTGGGTGTCGAGATAGACGTGTGCGTGCTGGCAGGAGATATGGTGTCGCCAGCAGAGGTATGAGACGATGAGGATGAGCGGCTTCCGGAACTGAGCGGGGATTGAGGCGTGGAGCATCCAGGAGTGTCGGATGGTGTTGAATTATTCAGCTTGTTCTTGCCCCAAGTCACGGCAGGGTTTTGTCCTGGTGGCGGACCGCTATTACTGGGCGGCTTTTCTTCATTCATCTCCTTGATGCGCCAGAACTTTCCCTTCGTGTTGTTTGGACCAGGGATCAAGTAGAAGGATTGGTGTTGAGTGCAATGACGAGCACTATTGTTTGGCACAAGCAGATTCCCTGACCACTCCACGCACATCGCCCGGAGAACGCCCGTCGTAGCCTTGCCACCTGGAATTCTTGAGAGGATCGTATAAAATCCCCAATTCCAAGAGAATGGTTTGTTCTTCGTCGAATCACCGGGATTCCCTGGTCGTCGCTCTCTGCCCCGCGTATTGACCTCGATATGCGGTCCCCAGTTCCCAACCTCGAGGCCCAACAAAGGCAGCTTTCCCTTTTGATAATCGGACGCCCAGTCGACCGATGTTTGCATGAGGAGCTGATCGTAGTCTTGGGTTGGCGGAGAAAATAGCGCTGGTGACGAAAGTGGTCTTGCAACTGCTGGTGTTGATGGTCCGCAGTTTTTTGTCTTCTCTGCCTTCTGCTGCGCTGCAAGTTTTCTTCTCTGCAAGTTCTTGATCGAGGCATCAAGCTGTTGATCTTTCTCGTTTGCTGCAGAGAGCTTTGCCTTTATTTTTTCCCACTCGACAACAGCGGGGTGCTTTGCGTCAACTGAGGCTGATTTCTTTTGATCCACTGAGGATTGGAGGACTGAATTCGACTCAACCTGATCTGTAGCTCTCTTAAGCATGACCACGTTTCTTTCATCATCCGAGGCTGGTCTCTGATGGTCCATCGGGACCTGAGCGACTGAATTCAATCTAGGCTGTACAGCAGCGATAGAAGCGAACATTCTCAGTCTTGAATCATCTGCCTGGGCTGGTTCCTGATTGTCCACCGCGTCCTCGTCCGCTTCAGACGGACTTTCAGTCTCGCTGCGTGCTGTTGGAGATCTTACTCTATTACAGAGGCCTTGAAAATATCGGCCGTCATTGCCAGGAAGCGATGGGAATCTTGGCTGACTGGCATCGGCGGCGTGGAAACTGCGCCAAAAATGCAGGGCGTCTACATCATATCAGCACATGTCTTGCTTGGATTACATGAGCTGGATGTGGATGGGGCCTCGATGACTTACAGCTGAATCTTGGATTGTAAGGGGTAGCCGTCCATCCATTTTCGACGTTTTCGAATTGTCTTAGATTCCTCATGGCGGCTACAGGATCAGTAGATCCAGGGAATGGAGCCATTGAGCTTGAAGAGTTCCTCGAAGCCACCAGATCTAGCTGAAACAGTTGCTCCGGAACTAAGCTTTGGAGGGAGGGGAGAGTTACTGGTGGTGGATTCAGGAGATGATTGATATGCATGCTTCTCTGTTGATAATGTTGTTGAGGCTGTATGGATAGTGGTTGTGGATTGTTGTTCGAGAGTGATTTTTGCCAAGGCGATGAGGGAAGTTGAAAATGAGGATTGGCCCGAGCAATATATATTTCAGCGGCAGTCCACATCACAACGGCTAGTTGATTAAGCATAAAAGATAGTATAGAGGTTGACTCATAGTTCCGGTGTTACAAGTCTTCTTTGCCTGTCTTGGGAAGGGTGTTTGGATGCGGACTGAGCAGAGGCTATAGATGACGGCAGGTGCGAAGCAGCTTGTTTTCTTTTGGGAAGCACCTTTAGATTCGAACTGATTAGGAGCAAAACCATGCAAACCACGAACCATCATTTCTTTCAGAGCCATAAGTCACGAGCTCTCAGAGTAATTGTGGTCGTGCCGCATCAATTGGGTTGTCGACTGCAAATAGGCACTAGTGAGAACCACAGATCTGGGTACTAAGCTATGCTCATTCGAACATCGCTCACGGAACGAAATCTATACTCCAGGCTCTAAAGAGAGCCAACAAGTCAGATAATCAGAGAGATTTCTTGGTGTCTGTTGCCGTTCTAGTTGCTCGTGAACATAAGTGAGTTTTAGTATCACGTGGCCGGTGCGCACGCCTTACAAGCCACTTCAATTTTGCTCGCATATTTCGAACATTATACGCATGCAAAGATCGCTAGGAGAGGGTGTGGTAGAAGAAGGATGGTGTGGAATAAGCGGTGTCCTTGCATAGTGCCTTCCGACTCTATATACTTGAGGAGAGGCCGGGTCCACTAGAAGGTTTTCGAGCAAGCAAGAGCTTGGCGGTGAATAGCTCTCCTTCTGTAAGCAGCTCCGTCAAAAGCCCTCCCGCCCTACCTTCTCGAGGCAAAGACCGAGCTTCGGGACTTCCTCCGAGTCTTGATGGTGTCCTGGACTACAGTTCTGGGTTTGACAATGCTTTGGGACACGGCTTGGGATGCGAGTGTACAACATTTCACTTAAGGACCCAGAAAGTACCCACACAATGTATCTCCAGCTCTAGAAAATTGCAGACTATGCTGAGCTTTGACTATCTGAATATGAGTGAAGTGTCAAGAAGCGTTGAGATGAAGCATGAAAGTCTGAGTAAATATCCTGAAAGATCGCTTCATATCTTGACTTCGATATCCTGCAATTGGGGGTAGGTAATAAAATAGGGGGACAGACTGCACACAACGCAAAAGATCGCACGCTAATGACTCAAAAGTGTGGCTAGAATCCCTTCACTCCTGGCCTTGGTGTCAGGCTGTAAGGTTTGAACCGTTGGGGACCTATAGCGAAGATTGGAGCGCGTATTTGTGACTCAACGAGAAGCAATATAAAGAACATGCCTTCAATCTCTGTATTTCGCGATTGGCAAAGCGATCAAGAAACTTAAGGGGTATGAAGCAGGAGTGAGAAGAGATGTATTCAATATGTAGCCAGCGCCTCCTTCATACAGGTATTGTGCAATCCATTTCGTACAATTAACGCCGCCAAATATTCATTCGTCACTGACAAATGGAACGAGGTTATTTTAGTCATCGTGAAGGTGTTGTAGGATGGTTCGACAATAGCGTTTACTGCTGGGGCTTCTTCGGAGAGAGGACCTCGAGTTTTTCTGGAGACCGCGTTAGATTGGAGTAAAAGAATAAAGGTGAAGCTTACGCTGAACAACGTTGAGAGAAGTTCTGGGCTTGCCCTCTGCGTCTTGGTATGATGACATGGTGGCATCTCCCTCGACGTAGACTAGAGTTCTATTTCTCAATTAGCCACAGTTCACTAATTCCCACCAGTCTCTTCGGCCCTCTCAATCCCGTCCCCCACATCCATTTCATCCCAGCAAACGCCATCTCGACTTCAAAAAGTACGGCAAACGTACCCTTTATCCAGACTAGCAATGAAATCCCTCTGTGGTCCCTCAGGCAAAAAGCTTGTAACTCTGAACCAGCTCGTCTTCTGATTATCCCTCGGCCCACTGCTCGTCCCAACTGCATAACGCAGGATCTCCTGCCCTGTACTCGTAGCCTGCAGCTCGGGCGTATCCGCGAGACGGCCGATGATGGTCATTTTCGCGAAGGAGGAGCGTGCAGGAGCTGTTGAGAAGGCGCGGGCGCTGAAGGGGATCACACGAGGTGCGCGGCGGAGGAGGGATGCCATTTTGGCTTTTGGGAGGTTTGAAGCTTGGGAATTGGTGGATTGGAGGCTGGTGAATTGGTTTAGATGTGTGGTTTGATACGGGGATGGTTCGTGGTGATGGTGGGGATCGAGGCGCAAGCTGATTGTGATTTCGAGGACGCGTTTTTGATAGCGAAGTCGCGATTAAGGGGTTCAAGCTTGCCAAGAAATGGTCACGTGATTATACGAAAAAGATCCCAGGACTTTGGATGAAAGCTGGGCGATTTGGTAAGCATAAAAGACAAGAGATTGTGGATAGCTCGATGGGACGAAAGGGAGAAGTCCCGTGGTGAGAATAGCACCGAGTTGATCTGCAGATCTTACCTTAATGTTCTCCATACGAAGTAGCTCACGCATGGGCAAGGCAAACCATCAGCGTTTGAGCATACCACGATGTCTACTTAATGAATGCTCGGAAGATGGATTTACAACAATTCTCTAACTTAAGTCAATTCCATTCCCTCTCATGGTCAATTCATTCTTTCATATCTTCCCGGAAAGAAGTGGCCTTTCAAGTTTCGCTCTGCGAAGTTATGAACACAGCTCACATAGGTACCCACTTAAAAAGTTTTATATGTTCAAGCTCAATCTCTCGTATCTGGATCTCAAACCCTTTCAAGATGTGCCTTTAGTCGGACCTGCTCGTGTAGGATTGTAGGAAGTGGGCGTCGTTCGTTGAGGATGAGTGGAAAGTAGATGATACGGGATTCTAGGTGGAGAAAGCAATAGGACTTGTTCTCATTTTCTAACCTTCAACTTGCACAAGTACCCGATCTTTAGTAGTAGAATAATATCAGCTAGAGAGGCTTTTAGGTAGATGCGTATTGGATTAAGTGTACGAGTGCTCGTGAGATCGCTTCGAGACACAACTTGGGGTGTTCTAGACTTAGTAAGTTTTGTGCTGCCGGCGCAAACAAAAGTCACGTACGACAGTTGTAGGAAATGAAAAACAGCAGCTGACATTCGGTGAAGCCTCAGAAGAGCAAGACATCTTATTTGAAGAACTTCCTCGGACTTCAGTATCTACATCCACAACAAGATACCCAGTGGGCGCCGACTGCCCCCTTCTAGTACATGGAACTGTTCGGCGAACACTTGAAAGCGTCGCCGTTACGACAACTGGAGCCGAGGCTGAAATGTCTGAGAAGAGACGGAGATTAGAGAAACACAACGTGCTCGCCTAACGTGCTTGTCACCGAAGATGTCAATAGCGAAGGATGGCACGAGGTGCAGATTGATCAGATTGCAAACTGATTGGAGACGGCCAAGTAGATCATGCACGTAATATGCAAATGCAGTGATTGAAAAGGTAGATAGTTCTCGTGAAATGGGGACATGTGATGTGTCGATGATGCAGGACATGGCTAGCTGCAGAAAGCTGGTCGACGAGGTTATACAGGGTCTCTGCGTCACTCAAGGACATGAGGATGGATGTCAACACTGGGTTCAGATCATGACCAACCGAGTTGGGGAGCGTGGTTTGAGGGAAAGCTGAAGCGGTGAGTCTGGAAGGGGAGCTGGAAAAAAGCATTGAAGTGACTGGATTGCTCAAAGCTCACTGCAGGGGGTGTTACAGCTATTTTATCTTCAGAGTAGCGTACTGCATCCTCTCAAAGTGGAAAGTTTGAATTGTGAGGAACAAGAGAATTTGTTCCAGGACAGACTGATACCGAGGGGTATCTTTAGGTAAGAACCAGATCGCTGGGAACCAAACCCAGCCACCTTTCCCGCCTTTTATTTTTAGGGAAGTTCCTTTTGAAGCTTGACAATCCAGTCGATCGAAACAAGCAAAAAAGGGAGATACCAAAAGGAATAAAGCATACGATCGTGGCTTGCCCGGGAATTCCCCAATAGAAGTCTAGAAGGATTCCAGGGATCGGGTCGATATCGCTCTCGTCAATATCAAGAAGTGTTCCACGACATCGAAGGCCTGCTCGACCAGGTGCACGGTGGAACGGCACATGGCGTAACCTCGTCATGATCCTCGTCTACTTGTGAGCAGACTATCAAAAACATCAACAAGTACTCCACGAGTTAATAACGGCCAGCAGAAGAGCCAGTAGTCTGCACTATCCCCGGCCAGCGGGAACTGGGACGGGTCTCGAGTAAGCGTGACTGAATCAAGGCAAGCGTACAAGACAAGATCGAGCTCCGAAATTAGATCACCATCCCCGGATTAGCTTGTTGAGCTCCCGTCTCTGCCGGCTCAATAAGAACGTACTGGGGGCCCGCGCACTATTCTTGCATGAACAACTGCTGAAGCTGAATATCGAACACGAACACAAATATTGAATATCTTTTCTAATAATAATGATGCCTCTGCACAAATCAGAGCAACGCATGAACAGCGCACCGGAAAAGCAAGCAGCGAGGCTGAGGCCGCGCAAGAAGGAGAGGCCTGGCTAGAAATACCCGATGCGGCCATGCGTCCCTCCACTCCTGGCACTTGCACAGAGGACAGGGGCACAAGCGAGATTGCTTTCAACCTCCTCGACGACTTGGACTTCTTGAAGCACCTTTTCGTCCACCAGAGAGCGCGACAGGATTCGTCGACCGCAGCGCGACCGAGTCTCCACCCGCTACCCTGCACCGCGGCGTCATGCCTTCGTTACCCGTGCTTGCAAGAATTCTCCGCCCCTGAGATCGTATCGTGACCATCGTCCCACCTGTGGCTTGGGGAGAGACAAAGTGAGACCGGCCTCATCAGCGACCTCGTGCAGCGCATTGCTGTAATCCCCACATCCAATCCACTGAAACGCCACCGTACTGGTGAGATGCAAGTGGTTCGAGGACCGGCGAAGTTGGACAGCGCTGTGGCGGGTGGCAGACAGTATTCAATAGCTGGCTGCTGGACTGGCTGGTCGACAACTCCCGAGCGAGCGAGCCTCCAGATCCCAGCTCCACG
>Ga0302140_10001399_pt1 | contig 31450 bp, 37 predicted proteins | sample I_Bog_E1_1_FD_202095 | JGI IMG/M metagenome (GOLD analysis project Ga0302140, IMG submission 202095) | Peat permafrost microbial communities from Stordalen Mire near Abisko, Sweden - I_Bog_E1_1 | ecosystem: Environmental > Terrestrial > Soil > Wetlands > Peat | place: Sweden: Abisko, Stordalen... | reverse complement strand
TGCAAGAGTCGTCGTTCGATTCGGCGCACGGCGCTGCATTCACTCGCGCCATTGCGTGCTGGATCGGCCGGATGTCTTCGTGCCGAATGTGCAAGGGGACTGGATCCATCCGGACCGCGCCTCGCCCGGCGAGGTCCTCGAACTGGCCCACAACTGCCCTTCGGGGGCGATCCGCTGCGAGACGGCGGATGGCGAGCCGATGGAGTCCGCACCTCTCGTCAATACGCTCCGAGTCCGGGAGAACGGGCCGCTGGCCGTCAGGGCTCCGATTCGCATGCCAGGGCAGGCCCCGGACTTTCGCCTTACGCTGTGCCGATGCGGAGCCTCGACAAACAAGCCCTACTGCGATGGCAGCCACGCGTCGGCAAAGTTCGTCGCCACCGGCGAGCCGGGGACGGCAGAGTCGAATCCGCTCGCGCAGCGCGACGGCCCGTTGACCATCGAACCCACGCTCGACGGCCCCTTGCATGTGAGCGGCAATCTCGAGATCGTGAGCGGAACCGGCAGGACGATCAACCGGGTAACGGAGACCTGGCTCTGCCGTTGCGGGCGGTCCAAGAACAAGCCTTACTGCGACGGCAGCCATCGGGCGGCGGGATTCCGGAGCGGGCCATAGGCAACGCGTCGGGCGATATGACGGAAAGCCGTCCTACGCCGTGACCAATGTCGCCAGCATCCCGGGTATTTCCCGCGCCACGATGTATCAGCGCCTCAAGACCATCCGCGCGGGAGCATCCCTTCAATCGCCGACCGCAGGAGCTCCTCGTGCCAAGACCAAAGCGTGATTTTCAACTGGAGGTCTACTTCTCGAAGTGGGAGTTCGCCGCCCGATATCATTTGACTGCATCCGATGCCCAGAGCATCAGCCTGCGGGAACTGCTCGCGTACGCCTCACCTGCCGATCGTGAACGATTCCAGGAGCTGCATCTAGGCTATACGCAGACCTTTGGCGCACCGACCCTGCGTGCGGCCATTGCGGCGACCTATGATTCGTTGGAGGCGGAGGACATTCTTTGCTTCGCAGGCGCGGAAGAGGCGATCTACATCGCGATGCAGGTCCTTTTGTCGCCCGATGATCATTGCATCGTCACCACGCCAAATTACCAGGCCGCGGAGACGCTGCCGCTGTCGATTTGCGCCGTGTCAGGCGTGCCGCTCGACGAAGACAACGGCTGGGCGCTGGACGTCGATCGAATCAAGGCGGCGTTGCGCCCGAACACGAAGCTCATCTCAATCAACTTCCCGAACAATCCCACGGGCGCGATCGCCTCCCACTCGGCATATTCCGATCTTGTGGAACTGTGCCGCATCCGCGGTATCTGGCTATTCAACGACGAGGTCTATCGATTGATAGAACGCGCTCCGGAACTGCGCCTGCCACAGGCCGCGGATACGTATGAACGCGGCATCTCGCTCAACGTGATGTCCAAGTCCTATGGACTACCGGGCCTCCGAATCGGTTGGCTCGCGGCGCGCGACCGAGACTTTCTGCTCCAGTGCGAGCGGTACAAACACTTCCTCTCGATCTGCAATTCGGGACCCTCGGAGGTGCTGGCGGAGATCGCGCTTGCGGCCAGACAGCCGATCCTTGCGCGAAACCGCGGGATCGTCCGCCAGAACGTCGCCCTGCTCGGAGAATTCTTTGCGGGATTTCCGGAGTTGTTCGATTGGCGCGAACCCGATGGCTCCTGCGTGTCGTTCGTCCGCTACCGGGGCGCGGATGGCGTCGAGACGTTCACGCGCCGCCTCGTCGAGGAGAGCGGCGTATTGCTGTTGCCCGCGAGCGTCTACCGCTCGGACCTCGGTCCAGTTCCTACGGATCGGTTCCGAATCGGCTTTGGCCGTTTGGGGCTGTCCGAGGGGCTTGTGGTCATGCGCGACTGGCTGGTTCGGAATGCCCGATGAGCGATCGGATACTCATCCACACCCTCAAGGACATCCGGCCTCAACCATCGGGGGGAGGCGATCATTCCATTGAAGAATCCCGATGCCGAGATCGCGCCCCCGCCGCGGCAACGGCATTCAAATCACAGCGCAATGCTCGCTGGAGCGACTGTGATGCACCGGCATCCGGCCGCTACGAACGCGGCTGCGTCTATTCTCGCGGCCCTGCGCGTGAACGCCGCGTCGGATGCATAGGCGGACACCCATGATCCTTCAACGATGGATTCCTTCGAACCTTCTATCCCTCACCATCGCCGGCTTGAGCACCGCCATGTGGTTCAGCAATTGCCTTGCGGGCCCCGCAACGAATCTGCTGCCGGCGGACGATATGCTGCACGGCAAGTCATTCGACAAACCTGTCGGCAACACCGCATTCGCGCCCGCAAAGGACGCTCATGCTGCGCCAGCCCTGTCGGCCGTCCTCAACGTGTCCGGCTCGACGATGCAGACGCAGCCCGCGTTGGTGCGGCCCACACCCGATGGCCGCGATGCGCGCCTGTTTCCCGCTCTGCGCTTGGAGGTATTCACCCTCGGCGATTTGCTCGTGCCGGTGGAGCGCGGCGAGATGCTGCATGAGCAAGGCGCTCCCGCGACGCTGAGCTACTGGCGCGTGATCCCGCAATTTGGACGCGTCTGGCATGAGGCGGCCGATGGTGAATGGTCTCGTGCCGCGCTGCCGCTCATGCTCGTCAACGACACCGAGAATCACGCGCATCAGGGGCTGGCGACCTTTCTATATCGAAACGGCGCCGTCAGTGGACTGCGATTTCAGTTCGTGCAGCAATCGGCGCCCTACCTCTTGAAGCAACAGTTCGTGATGTGGGGCTCGAGCGCGATGCAGGCGGCGCCTGGCGATGCAACACAGCTCGAGGCACGGCGCGCAACGGCTCGCACCGAACTGGCCGACAGGCTGCCGGCGCGCACCTGGGAGGAGTTGGCGAAACAGGCGTCTCCCGGTACTCTCAGCGGATTCGGCGGCCCGCTAAAGCCGCAATGGATGGTAGTGGCCGCGCTGGTGCGCGAGGGAACGCTGTATTACCAGGAGTCGCCAACGGCCTACGGCCCCTACCCCTACCCGCTTGAAATGCGCTTTGGCGTGCGTTCGGTGATGAAGAGCGTCGCCGCCCCCTTGAGCCTGTTGCACCTGGCGCAAGCCTACGGCCCCTACGTGCTGAATCTGCACATCGGTGATTACGTGAAGGGCCTGGACCCGAAATTCGCCCGCATCCGGTTCATCGATGCCGCCAACATGGCTTCCGGGTTCGGTGGCGTCGGCACGTTCAAGACCAACCCGAATGACGGCTTCGACGGCTATCTCGACGGCGACTACGACGCCTGGTACATGGCGCCTTCGAATGCCGACAAACTCAGGCTGATCAACGCCAAGCTGCGGCCCTTCCCATGGGAACCTGGCACCGTGTGGCGCTACCGGGACCAGGATTTCTATCTGCTCGGAGTTGCGATTGACGCCTTCGTCAAATCGGTGCGCGGCCCCGATGCGGACGCCTGGGAGATGCTGAAAAGGGAAGTGTTTGCGCCCATCGGCATTCATCATGCCCCCGCCGTGCGCACGCGCGAGCCCGACGGACGCGACGGCCCGGTCTGGTTCAATGCCGGCTACTATCCCAGTCTCGATGACCTGGCGAAAATCGCGCTGCTGTACCAGCATCTCGGTGCTCACAACGGCCAGCAGCTGCTGCACCGGCAGCTCACCGCCGACCTGCTCGCCGCCCGCGACGCATTGGACAAGAATTCCGATGCATCCGTCGATCACTCGCCCGCCAATGCGCAGCCGGGTCGCGAGATCTACCGCATGGGCTTTCACTTCACCTCCTACGTCGGCAGCCGCTCGCACACACACTACTATCTCCCGACCATGTCCGGCTCCGGCGAGAATGAAGTCATCCTGTTTCCCAACGATCTAGTCTCCATCCGGATGGCGAAGGCCGCTGAGTTACCGCCGGGCGAAACAGCGATCGACAAATCGAGCGCGACGACGCCGCAGGTGGTTGATCTCCTGGCGCCGTTTTAGCCAGGAGCCCACATGACAGATCAAGGCCCCATCGACTACCGATCCACCGAGCCGCGACGCCGTCGCGAGGGCGGCCGAGTGCGCCGCTCCAGCGGCGGCACTCTGGCACAGCTGCCTTGGACCACGCTCAAAAACCCTTACGCGCCGATGGAGTTGCTGTCGGAAGATCAGATCGATGCCATTCATCTGACCTCGCTGCGCATTCTGGAAGAATTGGGAATCGAGCTCATGTCGGCGCGCGGCCGCGCAGTGCTGAAGGCGCTCGGCGCGAGCATCGATGAGGCCAGCGGCAATGTCCGCCTGGATCGGGGGATGGTGGAATCCGCCCTGGCAAGCGCGCCCCCCTGCTTCACCGTGACGCCGCGCAACCCCGCCAAACGGGTGACGCTCGGCGAGAATCACCTCGCATTCGGGCTGGTCGCCGGGCCACCCAACGTACACGATTGCGAGCGCGGCCGTCGCCCGGGAAATTACCCGGACTATTGCAACTTCATCCGCCTCGCCCACACTTTCAACGCGATTCACCTCATCGGCAATCAGGTGTGCGCACCGGTGGAACTGCCTGCGAATACCCGGCACCTGGACGCTTACCTTGCCAATATCCTGTATTCGGATCTCGCCTTTCATTGCACGGCGATCGGCGCCGGCCGCGCGCGCGACGGCATCGAGATGATGGCGCTTTCGCGCGGCATCAGCGTGCAGCAGATGATTGACTCACCGGGCGTGCTCACCATCATCTCGGTGAACAGCCCGCGGCGCTTCGATGAGGCCATGGCGGACGGGCTGATGCACATGGCGGAATTCGGCCAGCCGGTGGTCGTCACGCCCTTCACCTTGATGGGCGCCATGGCGCCGGTGTCGCTCGCCGCCGCACTCGCCCAGCAGAATGCAGAAGCCTTGTTCGGCGTGGTGTTGGCGCAGGCGATCCGTCCCGGCACACCGGTCATGTACGGCGCCTTCACCTCGAATGTGGACATGCGCTCCGGCGCGCCCGCTTTCGGCACGCCGGAAAACGCCAAGGCCAACGTTGCCAGCGGACAACTGGCCCGGCGCTATCGCCTGCCCTACCGGACCTCGAACGCCAGCGCCTCGAATGCCGCCGATGCGCAAGGCGCGTACGAGACCGAGATGGCGCTGTGGGGCGCCGTTCTCGGCCACGCCAATCTCGTTTACCACGCGGCAGGTTGGCAGGAAGGCGGTCTGACCGCATCCTACGAAAAGCTGATCCTGGATGTGGAAATGCTGCAGATGATGATTGAGTTTCTGAAGCCGCCCGTGGTGAATGAGGCCGAGCTGGGGTTCGATGCCATCGCACGCGTGCCGACCGGCGGACATTTCTTTGGCGATGCTCACACCATGGACCGCTACGAGCAGGCGTTCTATCAGCCGCTGGTGTCGAATTGGCAGAACTATGAAAGCTGGAAGCTGGGCGGCGCCAAGGATGCCACTCAGCGGGCCACGGAGGTCTGGAAGCGAGCGCTGCAGGAATACGAGCAACCGCCGCTGGACCCGGGCATTCGCGATGCTTTGAACGACTATGTACAACGCCGGCGCACCGGGATCGGCGGCGGCGAACCTTGAATGCTGCTCACCTGCAAACTGCCGCTGCCGGACCGAATGACGCTTGCGCCCATGTCACCTGCCCGCCAAGCAGCGGCTGCATGGGTGATGCGGGCCGACGCTGATGCGCTATTCCGTCTGGCGATTGATCACCGAAGCGCTCACCGGCAACCGCCGCAGACCTCTCCGGACATGCTGGTAAATCTCGTGTGCCGCGCCCAGCGGCTTCGGAGCAGCCCAAATCAGGTCTTCTGCCTCACCAAAGCCGCGCGCTAGGCCAGAACGTCGCGTGCCTACGGCGGGTGTTCTCGCTCGGGTTTGGGTTCTTCTGGCGCGGCTCTGTGTTCCACCGGCGCGGCCCTGGGTTCTACGGGCCTGGGTTCTACGGGCGCGGCTTTGTGTTCGACCGGCGCGGCCCTGGGTTCTACGGGCGCGGCTTTGTGCTCGACCGGCGCAGCCCTGGGTTCTACGGGCGCGGCTTTGTGTTCGACCGGCGCGGCCCTGGGTTCTACGGGCGCGGCTTTGTGTTCGACCGGCGCGGCCTTGGGTTCTGCGGGCGCGGCTTTGTGTTCGACCGGCGCGGCCTTGGGCGCTACTGGCTCGCTCACCTTGACACCGGCCTTCGCTGCAACGACCCCCGCGCCGGAGAACACGCCCGGTTTCGCCGTCGCCGCGATCGGAGGATTGCCGTGATTCGCGCTCGCGCGCAACGCAGGATTGCTGCGCGCGGTCTGCACGTGCTGCTGCTGCGCCGCTGTCGGGGCGAGGTGCTGTGCGTGCGCGGCGGCCAACTCGACTGCCGTCGGTTGGGCTTGAACGCCGCCACTGCCGCCGTTGTAGCTCACTCGATTGACGGTGATGTTGTTGACGACCGTCTTGTTGTAGACGTTGGTGATATTTGTCGTTCCGACATTCACCACCGAGCGGTTGTAGAAGAGTCGGCCGCCCTGCCAATAGCCGCCCTGGAACCCGCTGCCGCCGTACCCGTAGCCGTAATTCACACCGCCATAAAAGCCGATCTGCTTACCCCAATAGCCCTCATTCCATACAAAGGCGCCGCCATTGCTGCCCCAATACCCCGGAGTCCAAAGGAATCCCGGCTGCGGAACGAGAACCCACGTGCCCGGCACCCAGTAATAACCCTGATAGTCGCCGCTCCAGGCCCAATAGCCCGGTGTCCAAAGATAGCCCTCAGCGGGAATCGCCGGCTGCTCATAGACCGGAAGTTCCGGGGGCGCCAAATTGACTGAAATATTGATTCCCACTTGCGCCATGCTCATGACCGGTAGGACCAATAACAGCAAAGCCGGTAGTACCGAGACTCGCCAGTTCTTCACCATCGCTCTTCTACTCCGAGAACTGCACCTAAGGATAGAACGCGCAAAACCTAGCTGGCTTTGTTGCTGTTCTTTATAGCGGCATCCACTAAAGGTCGTCTGTACGCGAACGTACAGTGGCATGAGACCTGAAGCCTCTCGGCGTGCTTATTGCTTTTCCTGGATCACCCGCAGCGCGTGGCTGCTCTATGGATGGTATATAGGATGGTCGGGAGACCGCAAGGGGCTGAGAGCAGACCACTGCCAGCAAGCAGGGCAACACGCACGGATAATGCTCTCGCCCCGGCAAGTTAAGGAAGCGTCTCGGTCACTCCCCCTCAATCATCTCCTGGCATCCTAACCTGCTGATGCAGTTAGAGTATTGCGAGACCAGTATCTACTGTACCGTCGGCGATACCGCCAGATTGTTCGCTGACTAATACTTCCCTAGGCAAGCCTTCGTTTGGCGCTTCGTTTTTCCTCATGTTCGAAAGCGGCCTCAAACGCCTCCGACTCCGTCGCCGACATTCCCACCACCGCATCCCTGGCCACCTGTCTCCAGCGCGAAACCGCACTATGGACTTCGCCGAGTATGCGCAGGGCACGTTCATCGGTGAGATAAAAGTATGACGCTGCGCGCAGCGCATCTTCTATCTTCCCCGTAGCCCCCGTCTCTTCGGTCAGCCAAGTCTTGGGATCCCTGCCCTTGTCGGGAAACGGATTCAGGTCGAACGCGGGTGCCAGTCGCCATTGACCGTGTCCAACATGCACGAAGCCGTGCCCGTGTCAGCGGCAGGTCGGGGGAAATTTCAAAGCGGTTGTCGTTTTCGAGCCATGCATCGTTATAAATAAATAGGGTGTTTTCCCGCGTGCCCTGGCGCGAGTACGTCATCGTGCTGACGGGTACTGCGTGCTCTCCGAGGCAGACGTGCATGGCCTGAGTAACGGCTTCCGATCTCATAAGATTTCTGATTCTCGGCTGCTGGATTTCCTGGAGATGCGCTTAGGCAAGCCTGCGTCCATGAGTTGCAGACCCAGGTCGTCGGTGCCGGTGTTGAGCATATGGGAGAAGCGCTCCAGCGCGTTCAGCACCAGCAAGGCCTTCGCCAGGGTGCCCATCGCCAAAGACGGATCGCCGCGTTCCAACCGGCGCAAGGTGGCAGTTGAAACCTGTAGGCGGTCCGCCATGGATTGCGTTGAGATGCGTCTGCGCCGTCTGGCAAGACCTAAATCGCTGCCAAGCTGCACCAAGGCGCGGCGCACTGGCAGGGGCAATCCTGGATTATTCGATTTATCGCTCATATATAGGCTATTATAGCAATTAAGCGATCATATGAGATGGATACTTAAAATCAGCCCCATAGCTGACTTCCGATAGGTCAGTGAAAACGGTGGGTTACGAGCTGGTGTTGGAGCGCGCAGCGGGAGGGCATCAATCAGGAGCAAAAATAACATAAGCCCTCGATTGCTTACTCACTGCTAACCGCCGAGTGCTTAGTCGATCGAACATCTCTGCCACGTTGATGAAATCGCTGAGAGCAGATGTGCCCCGCACGGATTTCCTGAGTTGCGGACCACCTGCGGCGCGCCCCTCCGACCAGTGAACAGAATGGGGCATTCTGTTCAGCGCCATCCCTCGAAACTCCGTAAGGACGGCGCAGTCGTGAGTGGCAGCCATCAGAGGCGCCGGGATTCTCATCCAACACTCGACCGCTGAGGATTGGCGTCCAAAAACTCGAAAATGTCCGAGCAGGGCTCTGTGCGATTCGCCGTACAATGTACGATGCTGGTCGAACCGATTAGGGCACTCATTCTTGCCATCTACCGGGACGAAACTGACGAATGCATGACGTAAAGCCGGATGCCAACCTATTCAAGGAGGCCCATTACCGGGAGTTGACGGCGCAATTGGCCGCCTTGCTGGTTGGAGAGCGTAATGGCCTCGCCAATGCCGCAAATTTGACGGCGCTTCTCTACCAGTCAATGCCCTCTGTGAATTGGGTGGGATTCTATTTCCTGCAAGGAGGTGAATTGGTGCTGGGGCCGTTCCAGGGCAAGGTGGCCTGTACGCGGATCGCGATCGGTCGCGGCGTCTGCGGCGCCGCCGCCGCGCGCAGAGAAACCGTCGTCGTAAAAGATGTGCATGCGTTTCCCGGGCACATTGCCTGCGACACTGCGTCTCAATCGGAGATCGTCGTTCCGCTGCTCCAGGGCGGGCGGCTGTTGGGTGTTCTCGATCTCGACAGTCCGCAATTGGCGCGATTCGATCAAGAGGACGCCGCCGGCCTCAATGCGGCTGTCGATGTGTTTCTGCAGGGTTCCGAACTGAGCCGGTACGCCGATTAGCGTGCCACCGTTCGTGAGCGGGACGGTCTAAGTACGGGGCCGCGCCAAAACCACGATGGTGATGCCGCCGAGAGTCGCAATCACGGGCAGGCACAACTGCGCAACGGCTGCGGTCATGCCCAGAGACCCAGCGCGAGAGCGCAGGCCGTTGGCTCGTCCAACGGCTCATGACGGTCCTTGAAACCCTGGCACCAAGACGGGCTCAGACGTTCGTCAAGAATCGCAATCACCGAGGTCCGGATTCGCTCTTCGGCCGCTCGCCTCCGTGCCTGGCCGTGCGCCTCATGAGCGACGTCGGCGCACGCGACAATCCGCGCCGCTGCCTCGTAGTGCCGTTCCTCGCAAGCGAGCAATGCCATCGCATCAAGAACCATGTAGAGCTTGCCAGCATCCGATCGAAGCGCGAGATCGTAGATCTCTTTGCCCGTCGAGCGCGCCGCCTGGGTTTCCCCTGCGATGAGCAGTGCACTGAACATGTGGCTGAGAAGTTCTAACAGCGTTTCCCGCCGCCCCAAATGCTGCAGACTGAGGGCCAGCGGGCGTGCCAGCTGCAAGGCGTCCGCTGTGTTGCCGCAAGCGATGTCCAGTTCGACGATGTTCACGCTCGCGACGAGAGCCTGGCGTTCACTCATCGTCAACGCAAACTTCAGGGCTCTCTGGTAGGCGGTGCGAGCCTCGGCAAATTGTCCGGCACTCATAAACAAACCGCCCGCGGTCTGGGCGCCGAACGCCAGAAGGCGTGCCGGCCACGCCGGATCCTCGAGCTGCCGAGCGGTGTCGAGCGTCGAGCGGGCGGAGGCTGTATCGACGCGCCAGTTACCCGCCAGCTGCATCAGCGCGTAATAGTGCGATCGAGTGTCGCCCGTCGCAGCGTGCATTGCCGCGGCGAGCTCGGCTGCGTACCGGGCCCGATCGCATTGCCGCGCCGAATCGTAGGTGGCGATCGCTTCCCAGAATCGGCCAATCCGGCCTTTCGGCAAAGCATCTGACAGCAGAGTGAGCACTTGCGAGTAGCAGGTACGGGCTTCGGTGTGCAGGTCGGTCTCGACGAGCAGGGGCCATGCGGATCCGAAGAGGGCAACCGCGAGCTCACTGTCATTGACCGTTGCCCATTCCAGGGCCGCACGCACATTCTCCAGTTCAAGTGCGTAGCGATGCAGCCAGATCTCCTCATCGAGCGACCAGTATTCCTGGTAGGCGGCGTCGAGGAGGTGAAGAATCGTGGCAGCCATGCGCCCTCGTGCCGTCTCTAATTCCTCAGTGGCTGTCAGTCTTTCAAGCGCGTAGTAGCGAGCCGTCTCCAGCAGCGCATATCGCGGCGGGTCGACGGCGAGAGCCGTCACGAGCGAGCGATCGACCAATCGGCCGATCAAATCCATCGCCTCAGAGGTATCGATGCTCCCTTCCGCAACGCAGGCCGCCGCGCTTGCCAGCGAAAAGCTGCCGGCAAAAGTGCCGAGCCGGTTGAACACCCGCTGTTCGTCACGTGCCAGCAAGCTGTAGCTCCAGTCGAACGCGGCATGCAGTGTGCCGTGGCGCTGATCGAGGGGGCGCCCGGTGCCCTTGAGCACGCGAAACCGATCATCGAGCCGCGCAAGCAAAGCGGTAAGCCCAAGAGCGGGAACGCGCGCGGCCGCAAGTTCAAGAGCGAGCGGAATGCCGTCCAGCCGTCGACAGATTTCGGCAACCACCAGGGCATTCGCAGCGGATAGTTCGAATCGCCGATCGGCCGCCGCCGCACGTTGGGCAAAGAAAACCATGGCCGCATACTCTTGGGCGTCCGCCGGGCTGAGACCTGCCACGGGGACCGGCAACACCGCCAGACGATATATGAGTTCTCCAGCAATGCCGAGCGGAGCCTGACTGGTGACCAGCACTCGTACGCCCTGCGTCTGCAAAATAAGTTCGGCCAGAGGCGTTACTAGCGCATCGCTCAGGTGCTCGGCGCAGTCCAAAATCAGCAGGAGTGGCACGTTCTCAATAGCCTGCCGCAGCGCCGCGAATTCCTCGATCCCATCGGGCAGGGAGATCCCGAGTGCGATGGCAATTGCGGAGGGGACACGGTCGATATGGTCAAGCGTCGCCAGCGAAACCCATGCGACCGCGGCCTCAGGCTTTTCCGCCTCGCTGGCTAGAATCTCCTGAGCGAGTCTGGTCTTCCCGATCCCAGCAATGCCAACGATCGTCACAAGGCTCGATCGACGAAGCGCGTCCTGGACATTGCGTATATCGTCGTCGCGACCCACCAAAGGGCCAAATCGATTGGGCCACGCGCGACGCTGCGGCGTCAGCCGCGGAGGTTGAGTGGGCAGAATTGCAGCGGGTGGCTCCCCCTTAGATGCCGGACCTGATACCTCGAGATCGAGGCGGTAGCCATACCCCTGCACCGTACGAATGGCGCCCACGCCAAGGACGCGCCTCAGACTCGCAATCTGCGTCGGAATATTGTTTTCATCGACGACGAGCCGCGGCCACACCCGCTCTAGCAGCGTGGCTTTCGTGACCAGCCGGCCGTGGTATTCGACGAGAACCAGCAGCACATCGAAGGCACGCGAGCCGAGTTCCAAGGGTTTGCCGGCGGCACACAGCAACCGCTCCGATGGAAATAGCTCGAAGGTGCCGACACGTATCAAATCCATATGGCCCCCGCACTCCACTCTCGAACGCTATAGCTGCTTTTCAGAATACTTTCACTGTTGATTCAAGACTGCACGGTTCAGGTGAGAGATCGTACACCCGCCCAGAGATGTTTCCTTCCAGCATCGAATTGCCAACCGTTCAAAAACCAAATGGAGAATGTCATGAAGAACTCGATCATCCTCGTCGCAGTCGCAGCGTTCATCACGTGCGGCGTTACGATTGCCCGGGCCGACACTTTCGAACCGCGCTCCGTCACCGTGCGATTTGCCGATCTCGATACGGCCAATACCGAGGGGGCCGCGACGCTCTATCGGCGCCTCAAAACTGCCGCTGTGAGCGTCTGCCGGGATCTGGAACCGGGTCGTGAATTGGCGCGAGTACGGGTGTATTCCTACTGTATACATACCGCACTGAGCAACGCGATCGTCACAATCGACCGCCCCGCCGTCACTGCATATGCCGCAGCACACGGGCTGCGGACGGATGAGTCCAGCATCAGGGTCGCCGGCAATAAATGAGCGGCGGCCGACCGCGGCTCCGGTGCAACCGCATCGGAGCCGTCGGTTCCGAAGTTTCCCTAAGTGACGGATAGTTATGTGTTTTCTCTTCATAAATGTCCCATTTTGTGGGTCTTTTAGAAAAATTTCATACGCAATTCAAGATCGGGCTGATGACATGAGGAACACTGCCTATGCGCGCCGATACAGAGTCCACGACTGACAACAGACTGCCGGTCGCGCGCCTAGGATATTCATACAATCTATCGAAGGAGAGGTTTATGCCGAAGTTTGTCATTGAACGGGAGATCCCGGGTGCTGGGAAAATGAGTCCTGCGGAGTTGAAGACGATCTCAAAGAAATCGTGCGGTGTCCTCAGCAGTCTGGGGCCCAGCGTCCACTGGATCAACAGCTATGTCACGGCCGACAAAATCTACTGTGTCTACCACGCCGCCGACGAGTCGCTGATACGACGGCATGCCGAACTGGGCGGGTTCCCTGCCAACAAGATTTCGATGGTCACGACGCTCATCGATCCGGCGACCGCCGAATAGAAACGCGGCCCGAATCCTGACGCGTGCACCCCCAATTGCTCACAATTCAACTCTGATTTTGGAGACATCATGAAAGCTCTCATCGCATTACTCGCGGTTCTGTTCTTTGCGCAATCGTTCGCATCGGACGCTCCCTCATCGCCGGTAGCAACGCAAAAGCCGAGCGGCGTCCACCGTTATTTGGTCGAACGCACCTTTCCGCGCGGCGCTCTCGACGGTCTGGACGCCGCCACGAAAGAGAAGGTGAACGCGAATAACGCATCCGTCGGTGTTCGCTGGATAAAGTCCTATGCCACTGCGGATAAGACCAAGACGTTTTGCATCTACGAGGGACCCAGCGAGGCAGCAGTGCGTAAGGCGGCCGTGCTCAACGGGCTCCCGGTTGACAGTGTCGCCGAAGTGCCGGTCACTCTGTTACCGAAGTAGATCGAGGAGCCGGCACGGGCTCGTGCCGGCCAACCTTCAAGAAACTTCATTGGTGCCCGTGCAGCACCGATCGGTCACCGAGGACGAGTACACCGCCTGCAAATGAGAACCGGCCTTACATGATGTGGGGTCACGGCCTGAGTATCGCAAAGCTTCTACCACCAACGTCAACGCCGGGGAAGCGCGCCGACTGGCGTAATACAGATGGTATCCAGGATAGGTTATCGCCCAGTCATCCAGAACCAAAATCAGCCGACCGGCTGCGACATGTTCTTCGACGATATCTGCCGGTACCCAAATTAGCCTCGTCGTCTATCGCGAATCCGTCCCAGAGCGTGTTCTGCCATCCGGTGGTGAATCCGTTGTCGTCGCAGACGGGGCAGTACCATCAAATGCGGTTCAGGTCATCGGCATCCGGATAGGACATTGGAATTTGAGCGGGCCGCAGCTTCAATAACGCGCGCGACCGCGCGAGGCTGAGAGACATACACCAGATGGCTGCCTCTGATTTCGGTCACTTTGGTGCCTGAGCGCTCGTACATCCAATGTGCAAGCGCCGGACTGAGTTCGAGATCGTCCGTGGCGATGACGCCATAGCTGGACTTGTCGTGCCATGCGGCCACCTCTACCGGTACATCAAACGCAGCCGCGGCGACCGGCATTTGCGCCTGGGCCAAGTACCGCGCCTCCGCGGGCGGAACATCGGCCGCCACGTCGGATGGAAACTTGGCCGGGTCGAAGAACACGAATCCGTCCGGGCTCGCCGTCAGATCGCTGCTGGGCGCTTTCCCTGGCCTCGAGGATGCCAGTTGATTGGTCGTCTCGCCCACATCGGGCTGCAACGCGGCCACATGAACCAGCGCCTTTACCTTTGGATCGGCACCGGCCACCGTAATAATCGTCCCGCCGTAACTGTGGCCGACCAGCACGACCGGACCATCCAGCTGGTCAATGACGCGTTTCGTCGCAGCGACATCGTCTGCGAGGCCAGTCAGGGGCTGCTGAACAACGCGGACACGGAAGCCATCCTTGGTCAGGATGTCGTAAACACCCCGCCATGTGGAGCCATCGGTCAGCGCTCCGTGCACCAGCACAATGCTCTTTGCCGTGCTCGCGGGTGCGGCCTTCGCGCCGGCAACGAGGCTGATCACCGCCAATGCAGACGCCAGCGCAATACGTAGTCCGTAAGTCGTCGTCATGTCATTTCTCCAGAAGGGACCAGGCACACTGCAACGTCATGGCGCCTTGGCGAGCTGCGCGACGGCCTCCCAGGTCGTTAGTTGCATGCATTTGCGCTCATTCATCCGCCCAAGCCATTCCACGAGATTGGACCGGCCCAGCGTTAATGCGCTCCATTCCGGTGTTTGCGCAAGAAAGTCCATGTGCGGCGCCACCATTAGGTCGGCAAGAGTCACCCCCTGAGATACAAGATAGGCCCTCTCGCCAAGCAGACGAGACAGCTCCCCGAATACGACGTGTGCCCGAGGCATGGCCGCTGAAATCGCGGCCTCGTCCGGGGTAAGCCCCATCAGCCGTGGCCCCACGATCCGGTGGAAGCCGATGACGTTGTTGACGCCCTGAAACAGGTACCAATCGGAAATTCCCATGACTTGGTTCATACGAGCCGCGTCCTTCGGCTCTTCCGGGATCAAGGGCGGCGACGGAAGGATCCGCTCGAGATAACGCAAGATGGCCTGCGTCTCATACAACGAAAAGTCGCCGTGCTCCAGGACAGGCATCTTGCCGAACGGATGGCGGGAGAGGTGCGGCTCCATCTTGTGCGCACCCGGCGTCAACCCGGCGACACGAAATGAAGCCCCCTTTTCGATCAGCGCGGCCATGACAGCGCGAGCAGCAGGGCTGCCGGCTATGGTGTGAACGACGAACGATGACACCATGCGTACCTCAGGCCTGGCTGACGGCGTATTGTGCAAAGTTGCCCATGCGCTCCGGCCAGCCCGAGCGGACCTTGCCGGCGAAAGCCTCGGCTTCGGCGCCCAGCCGCTCCAGATTGCGATGTTCGAGACTCACACGCGTTCCGCCGCCGGCGAGTTCCTCGAAGAGAACTTCCACTTCCATCAGCAGGTCGGCGTCGAAGCGGAACTTGTGGTCAAGTTGCCAGCCCAGTAGCAGGCGACGCGGCGGTTCCCAGGCGAGAACCTTGCCCCACTGCGTCTCATGGCCGTCAGCATCCCGTTCAAACCACCGTCCGTCTTTCCGCGGCTCGATGACCAATGAGGCATGTGGGCTGGCTGCCGGTGTCTTGCCGCTAGGCCACCACGCTCCCATATTATGGGCAAAGAGCTCAAAGGCTCGTTGCAAGGAAGCCTTTACATCCACACTGCATTTAACGGGAGCGATGCTCATAGGGACTCCTCCTTCTCCTTTTCGCTTTCTGCGTCTGCAAACTTCTGAAACGCGGCAAGTGCACCGCGCCAATGCTTGTCCAGCCAATCACGCATGGCGCCTATTCCTCGAGGATCGATGTGGTAGATGCGCCGCGTTCCTTCAGCGACTTCTCGAACCAGGCCGGCTTCCTTGAGCACTTTCAGGTGCTGCGACACTGCCGGGCGGCTTACCGGCAAGCCGCGCGCAAGATCCCCTACAGCCCTGGGACTCTCAGCGACGCGCTCAAAGATCTCGCGTCGCGTCGAGTCACCGAGAGCAGAGAGACTCGCGAGTGCAGATTTCCGGTTAGCCATGACTTACGGTAAGCTCCTACTTACCATTTTGTCAAGGGTGCGCCTGCAATGGATTCAAGAGGCTTCGGGTCATTAGTCGATGAGCGGAAAAATGACCGCTGAATCACGGTAGGGGGTGGGTTTCTGCCCGAATTGCCCAGAAACTCCGGCTTAACTACCTCCACCGCCCGTGCCAAGCTAGGGAAGCGCGCCGGTCACTCCTTCTTGAGAGCGATAGACGGCGACAGATGCCGAACGACTCGATCCATTGGCGTTCGTCCGCAGTCCCTGTAGACCACAGGCTTGGCCTCTCTCTCCAAAATCCTGCAGTAGGCTCTATTTTTCGCGATAGCGCAAAGCATCGACGACCAGCGCGAAGGCGGGTGACGACTGACGGCGGCTGGGATAGTAGAGATGATATCCGGCCCAGCGCGGCGACCATTCTTGAAGGACCCACACGAGTTGTCCCCTGGAAACGTGGGTCCGCGCGAGGTCCTCCGGGATATAAGCAAGTCCAAAGCCGTCCAATGCCGCGTCTCGCACCTGAAAAATATTATTGAAGATAAGTTGCCCGTCCACACGAACCTTTAGTTCACGACCGTTCCGTTCGAATTCCCAGGCCCACAATCCCCCGTGTGTAGGCAGACGCAAATTGATACACGAATGTGCAATAAGGTCCTGCGGTGACTTTGGAGCGGGACGCCTGGCGAAATAAGCCTTCGTTCCGACCACGGCAAAGCGAACATCGGGGCCAATCCGCACGGACACCATATCCTTGGCGACCTGCTCGCCCAGGCGAACGCCGGCGTCGAAGCGCTGAGCCGCGATATCGATGAGCCCGCCCTCCATATTGATCTCGACCTTGACGTCGGGATACTTCGCCAGAGCTTTGGAAAGCTTTGGCCAGAGAATCGTCACGGCTGGATGATCACCGGCGGTGATCCGAATCGTGCCGGCCGGCTCTTGGCGAAGCGCGTTCAGCGCTGCAAGCTCCGCCTCGACTTCCTCGAAGCGTGGTCCCACCGTACGCAGAAGCCGCTCGCCCGCTTCTGTCGGTGAGACGCTCCGCGTCGTACGCGTCAGCAATCGAATCCCTAGCCGTTCCTCGAGTCCGCGCATCGAGTGGCTCAAAGCGGATGGCGAGACTCCCAGTTGCGCGGCGGCCTTGGTGAAGCTTCGACTCCGAGCGACCATGAGGAAGGCCTGCAGTTCGTTGAAGTTTTCGCGTGGCATTGCTGAATTCTCCTCACAAGTACATGCGCATTCTGCCCGCTAATCATCGGTATGCACAGCCAGTACAGTGCGGTCATCGGGAACCAAAGCCGAATCGATGTACGACCAAAGGTCTCACATGATCGACAACCCATTGGATTTCAGCGGCAAAGTGGCACTGATCACCGGGGCCGCTGCCGGAATGGGGCTCGCGCCTGCGCAGGCATTCGCGGAAGCAGGCGCCGCCGTCGTTCTCACCGATTTCAACGAGCATGCGGTAATCGCTGCGGCTCAGAAGTTGGCCACCGCCGGCTATAACGCTCTCGCCGTTCGCTGTGACGTGAGCGACGATGCCCAAGTGGCTGCAATGGTGCGGCGCACCGTTGCCGAATTCGGCCGACTCGACGCCGCGTTCAACTATGCCGGGGTCATGGCTCATATCGCCCCGATCGCCGAAAGCTCCCGGGACGATTGGGATCGCGTTATCGGAGCCAATTCGCGCGGCGTGTGGAGTTGCATGCACCACGAACTGCGGGTGATGGAGCGACAAGGCAGCGGCGCGATCGTCAACAACGCCTCGGTGGGTGCATTGACGGGCAACCCCGGAATTGCCTCCTACATCGCCTCCAAGCACGGAGACCAGCAGGCTTATGCCGAAATCGCGCAGCACGTCCCCATCGGGCGAGCAGGCAGGCCCGCGGAGATCGCCTCGACCGTGCTGTGGCTCTGCAGTCCGGCGGCGAGCCATATCGTCGGACATGCTCTAACCGTAGACGGCGGGATGACGGTGCAATGATGGCACCCGCTCACATAAAGGCGGAACACAGGAAGATCCGTTTGAGCGTAGGCGACACAACGATTACCGCGAAGCTGAAAGAAGGACCCACCGCTCACGATGAACGATCTCTATGGGCGGGATAAGTTCGCCCATCTACCACGGTCGATCTCGACCGAGGGCAAGCACACGCACACATACGCTGTCGGGGATGATGAAGTAATTTCGCTCAGGGTTAGCGCCCTCTCGAGCAACCAGATAACACCGAGGTAAATATTATGCGCGCAACCGTCATGCATGCCGCCGGCGATGTCCGGATCGAAAACGTTCCGGACGCCACCATCGTCCTGCCCACCGATGCCGTGATCCGGGTCACGCGGGCTTGTATCTGCGGCAGCGATTTGTGGCCGTATCAGTCGATGCAGCCATCCGCTCAAGGTCAACGAATGGGGCACGAGGCGATCGGCGTGATTGAAACGGTAGGCGCCGAGGTGCGCACCGTGAAGCGCGGCGACGTGGTTGTCATGCCGTTCGCCATTTCCGACGGTACCTGCGTCTTTTGTCACGAAGGTCTGCCAACCGCGTGCGTCCACCTTGGATTCTTTGGCAATAAAGGGAATGATGGTGCGCAAGCCGAAGCCATTCGCATCCCGTATGCCGATGGGACGCTGTTCGCCCTCGATGTCGGTAAAGACGATGCCCTCATGCCGTCTCTCCTGGCGCTCGCCGACGTCATGGGGACCGGCCACCACGCAGCCGTGGTCGCCAAGGTCAGCCCCGGGAAGACCGTTGCCGTCGTGGGTGACGGCGCCGTGGGTCTCTGTGGCGTCATTGCGGCGAAGCGCTTAGGCGCAGAACGCATCATTCTCCTCGGTCGCCATCCGGACCGCATCGCGCTGGGCCGCGAGTTTGGCGCCACCGATGTGGTGAGCGACCGTGGTGCCGAGGCACTCGAGCGGGTGCGAGAGCTCACGGGCGGCTACGGTGCCCACGCCGTTCTGGAATGCGTCGGCCACGGTGAGTCCATGGAAACGGCAATTGCGATCACGCGGCCGGGCGGAGCCGTTGGTCGTGTTGGCGTGCCGCAGGACGCCGCCATGCCTGGCTCGCAGAGCGCCTTCTATCATAACGTAACGGTGGGGGGCGGTCCCGCTCCGGTACGGGCCTACATCCGCGAGCTCCTTCCCGACATTCTCGAGGGGCGCATTCATCCCGGTCGCGTCTTCGACCGTACCGTCAACCTCGACGGAGTGCCGGGCGGCTACCGCGACATGAATGATCGTAAATCGCTCAAGGTCATGGTTCTACCGTAATCCGGCCAGCGTACCGACGGAGTGCACTATTCCGTGTTACACACCAATCGCGAGCGCCGATCTCCGAACATGCATTGCATTCAATGGTCGGGTACGAGCTTGACCACTTTTCACGTACATAGCGCATGAACGGCGCAAGGACAAGATCATGACATTGCTCACAGATTCCAAACGTCCTGCAGCAGCGTCCGCCCAGGGCGCTCAGACCCCTGCGCCGCCTGCTGGTTATGGTCCTTATTCCGCAGAAGGAATGGCCGCTTACTCTCCTACCGGTCCGCTTAAACGGCAGACCATTCAACGCCGCGCGCTCGGACCCAAAGATGTGGCGATCAAACTGCGCTATTGTGGGGTGTGCCATTCAGACATTCACACGATTCATGGCGATTGGGGTCCGATTCAATACCCGCAAATTGTCGGCCACGAACTCGCTGGAGAAGTGGTTGCCTTGGGCGCTAGCGCCGGCAAATTTAAGGTGGGATCTCGTGTGGGTGTCGGCTGCATGGTCGATTCTTGCAGACACTGCGCCGAGTGTGCGGCCGGGTTCGAACAGTTTTGCGAAAACGGCAACACCCAAACCTACGCCTCCAAAGACCGAGATGGTTCCATTACGCAGGGCGGCTACTCGACGTTCGTCGTGGTGGACGAAGATTTCGTCATCGCGGTCCCCGCGTCCATTGACCTGGCAGAAGCGGGTCCGATGATGTGCGCCGGCATCACGGTCTACTCCCCTTTGCGGCGCTGGAATGTAGGTCCGGGTAAAACAATTGCAGTGTCTGGATTAGGTGGCCTCGGTCACATGGCGGTCATGATTGCCACCGCCATGGGAGCGGACGTCACCGTCATCACCACCTCGCCCGGAAAGGCGCCGGACGCACGACGCTTCGGTGCAAAAAACGTCATCGTCAGCGATGCGTCTACGGATTGGAAGAAGCACACGCGCTCATTCGACTTCATCCTCGACACGGTCCCGTATCGCTACAACATTGATCCCATCATTCCTATGCTGAAGCGTGACGCCACTCTGTGCCGAGTCGGCGTTGGCAAGCTGGTGGACCCTAACGTATTTGGTCAAATGGCCCTCGTTGGTGCTCGAAATGCAATTGCGGGATCAATTATCGGCGGCATTCGCGAAACACAAGAGATGATCGACTTTTGCGCTCTCCATAAGATCAAACCGGAAATTGCCAAGATTCCGATGAGTGGCATCTATGATGCGTGGTCAAAAGTGGTCGCCAAACAGGCACGCTATCGGTTCGTCGTCGATGTGAACGCTTAGCGTAGTCCGGAAGCTACAGCCATGTACGCGGTTGGATTGAACAACTACGCTGGGCCGGAAGTGCTGCACCTGATGGAGCTTCCCGATCCGCATCCAGAGCCGGGACACGTGCGCGTGAGAGTGCGATCAGCCGGTATCAATCCAGTCGATGTCATGGTGCGCGATGGATCGCTCGCAGAGTTTATTGCGGGACTGCAGCCACCATTCGTCCCGGGAATGGACATTAGCGGCACGATCGACGAGGTGGGTGAGGAACACGACCCCGAGTTCGGACTCGCCGTTGGCCAGAAAGTGGTCGCCGTGGTCAACAATCGCGGCAGCTACGGTGGCTATAGCCAGCAAGCCTGCGCGGGCAGATTGTTCCTGCTCTCCGTGACGGCGGCACGGTCATCATCTTGCGCTCTTGGAAGAACGACGGCCTCGAACGCGGCATCCCACCGGGAACTCGCCAAAGGCGGCCAGCGTGGACGGATCATTCTCAATTTTGATGGATTGGAGGAGTAATACAATGGAACTCAAGCGTTCGGGGTCCGTGCCATCCCAGCGAGGCCCGGAACAGTATTTCACAGGCGTCGTGCGGATCGATCCGCTCCACAGCGCGCCCGCCCCGGCGCGGGTGGCCTGCGCCAGCGTCACCTTTGAGCCCGGCGCCCGAAGTGCCTGGCACACTCATCCCTTGGGTCAAATCTTGGTGGTGACATCCGGCTGTGGCTGGACCCAGTGCGATGGTGAACCCATCGTCGAAATTAGAGCGGGCGATGTCATTTGGTGTCCCCCGGGGCACAAACATTGGCACGGGGCAACGCCAACCACGGCTATGACCCACATCGCGATCCAGGAGGCCCTGGATGGCGTCGCGGTCGTCTGGATGGAGAAGGTGACTGACGGTGAATATCTTGCGGGACCGAAAGGAAGCTCCCATGTCTGAGCAACCCTCACCAGCCCGTCAGGCGTTTGGCGACATCGCACCTGCGCTGGCGACCTATACCGACGATGTCCTTTTCGGCGATGTTTGGAAGCGGCCGGAGCTGTCACCCCGTGATCGAAGCCTGATCACAGTGGCAAGCCTCGTCGCTCTCTATCGCGTGAACGAGTTGCCCTTCCACCTGAAGAAGGCGCTGGAGAACGGCGTCAGCCGCGACGAACTCATAGAATTGATCACCCACCTGGCGTTCTATTCCGGCTGGCCCACGGCTAATACGGCGCTCCCCATCGCGCGCCGTGTCTTCGAGGAAGCCGACCTCTCAGCGAAGCACCGAGGATGAAGCCTTACGTCATCTGCCACATGGCCTCCAGCATCGATGGCCGAATCGTCACCAGTCGCTGGCGCCCTGAAGGGCACGACCCCGGTCCGTCCTATGAGCGTCTCCACACCACGTTTGACGCAGACGCGTGGCTGATCGGTCGGATCACGGGACAGGATTACGCCAAAGCGGCTCGCTATCCCGACACATCAAACCAGAGCTTCCCGCGCGAAGCCTGGTTTGCCACACGGGACGCTGAAGCATTCGCCATCGTTCTAGACAAGGACGGTCGGATCGCCTGGGGGCGCTCCGATATCGGTGGCGACCCGCTTGTTGTTGTGCTGTGCGACCACGTTTCCGACGCGCACCTAGCCGGACTGAGGGCTGACGGCGTCTCCTACATTTTCGCCGGGAAAGCAGCACTCGACCTTGCCTTGGCGCTTGAGATCCTCAACGGTGCATTAGGAATCAAGCGACTCCTTCTCGAAGGCGGCGGAGGCGTGAATGGCGCGTTCCTCCGGGCAGGCCTGATCGATCAGATCAGCCTACTCGTAAACCCGGTCGTCGATGGTTCTCAGGGCGCCCCCGGCGTTTTCGATTCCGGCCCAAGCGACGGCGGCCGAGCAGCCGTCATCCGCGACATTGAACTTGAGCGAAGCGAGCAACTCGATAACGGTGTCGTGTGGCTCAGTTATCAGGTCCGAAACCGGCCGACCCTGAAACATGGCACATAGCTCCACAACAACCATGAGTGCGGGTACTGCCGCGCCGATTCCCATGCGTTAGCGTCGAGCTTCAATTCCGACGGGCAGGTCTTTGTCAGTTTTGCCCCGAAACTCAGGGTTCACTGCCACGGCCGACCATGCCACACTGGGGAAGCGCCCTGGTCACTCCCACTCAATCGTCTCCGACGCTTATGAGCACCTGAAAGACAACAATTTCGTGTCGGATCAGTTCAATTTTACCCTCATTTGCACTGTCAGAAAGTTCCGCTTGGGGGCGATAGACGGCGATACATTCTGAACAACGCGACCTTCTTCGGAGCGCATCAGTCGCGGAAATCCATTCCGCAACAACCGAGCCCTTGCGCCCACCATCAGCGTGGAGGGCCCACGCGCTTGGCCGCGTGCAATCTGTACACCGAGAGTTGGCCACCCCACCATAGGCCGAGTCGACGCAGGATGATGGCGCTGGCCTCGCCGTGGCGCGCCGGGTGGTCCGGTCGGATTGCGTTCCAGCCGCTGTGTGTCACGGTGACACCCGTGCCAGCCCCGTCTGCCTCGAACAGCACCTCGACTTCGGTGTGCTCGCCCGGCGCGAAGTTCGAGAGCCGCCACTCGAAGCGCAGCCGCGACGGCGGCTGCCAGTTGAGAACGCGGCCGATCTCGGGCGGCGCAGCAACGCTTACAGTCACGCGAGCCTGATCGCTGGCACTCATCGCTCAATGCGGGTGATCGCGCGGGCACCCAGCGGTGGCATGGCGACCAGCGACGCCAAAAAAAACAGGTGGTAAGCCACTGGGAATCGCGACCGCAGCCCAATGTGCAAGGGGAGGAACGCAGCCAGCAGCACGATGCCCGCCGCCTAGGGCGCCGGACCGCTTCTGCCAGCAGCAACCCGAGCGACGACCCCGCTGGCGATAGCCGCAACCAGCCCAACCGCAAGGCGCCCGACCATCATCGAGAAGGTAAACGCCATCCCGGGCTCAGCGTCGCGGTAGCCATCCAGAACCGAGCGGAGGATCCGATTGCCCACGGTGGCCACAACCGGCTAGGCGATGACTCCCGCGACCGCAGCGGCAATAGTGCGCAGCCGGCCCTTCATCGGCGGCGCCTGGAGGCGCTACCGTCACGCGCCCGCCGCTCGACGTGGTCCTTGAAAGCGGCAAGCTGATCGGCCCACAGGCTGCGGACATCATCCACCCATTGGCCGAGCGTCTCGAAGCCCTCAGGTTGCAGGCGGTACAGCCGCACGCGGGCGTCGTGCTCGGGCTCGTCGTCGGCGACGAGCCCACTGGCCTTGAGCACGCGCAAGTGACGACTGAGCGCAGGCGGGCTCATCGTGAACGCCTCCGCCAACTCGCCCGCGCGGTGTGGGCGCCGGCCTAGCAGTTCGACGACGGCGCGTCGTGTTGGCTCAGCAAGTGCCGCGAGCGCGGCATCGACGCCGGTATGTTTCATGCCGAGCTGCGCAAACGCTGCGAAAACCACCAGAGGTGGCCATCGAGATCGAGCGCGCCGTAGCTCCGGTCGGCCCAGTAATCATCGCCATAGTCGTGTACTTCGGGCTCTGCGACGATAGTTGCGCCAGCGGCACGCGCCCGCGCGCAATGGGCATCGACGTCGTCGATGTAGAGCGTGAGGTCCTGCGTGTTGCCGGGCGAGCTCAGGGGACTCATGCGGCGACGCGGGAATCTCGGAGGCGTGCCCTCGCGTTCTTCCTGACCGACCATGATCAGCCCCTCTCCATACTCGAGCTCGCTGTGCACGATGACGCCGCCTTCACCTTCCACGCGCAGCCGCACCGCGAAGCCAAAGGCGCGACAAAGCCAATCGATCGCGGCTGCCGCGTCTCGGTAGTAAAGGCCGGGCGCGATGCGTGGCCAACCGGGGGGAGTGCTTTTCAATTCAATATTCCTTGCAGCAATGCCGACCGATAGATGTCGATCGTATTAATAGTTCACCGTATTGTAAACTATGTGCCACCTCGCCTGAGCAGCCGGGTTTTTGCCACTTTCGCCCCAGGATTCCCCGGTGTGCTGGCGAGCACCTTGTGGGAACCTAGCCGTCATGACGCCGCATCAGTTCAGTAGCAGCGCGGAAGGCGAAGAACTCCGTAACAAGAGCGGCAACGGCTTCCTCGATCCCGATGGCGCCCTTTCGGGCGGTCGCACCGCGATTGGGAAAGTCGATCCAGCCGGCATTGAATCCGTCGAGCATCTGCATGCGCGGCAGGGGATTCTTCATCCCCTGTGCGCGAAAGATGGACTCCCAGTGGTCACGCGGCACGGCCTGCGCCCGCACCGGGTGTGCTAGCGCCCGGGCGAACGCATGGGCTACCTTGTCAGGCGATACGCGCTGTTCGCTTTCCAATTCGACCACCCGCTGCCCCACCCAATTTTCCTGCAATAGAGCAGAGGCAGTGCGACCGACGTCACCCGTTGCGATCATCGGGAAGGGCCGGTGCAGGGGCTGCAGGTAGCTCTGGATATTCCCGTTCCGCGCAGAGGTGATGTCCCACGCCGCGTTCTCCATGAACCACGCCGCGCGCAGGAATGCCACGGGCAGCGGCAACGCCCTGAAGGCTTCCTCCATCAAAGCGAGCGAGTTCAGCAGATTCGGTTGAGACGCGTCAGCGCCAATCGTCGACAGGGCGACGACCTTCCTGGGGCTCGCGCTGGCCAGCGCGGCACGCATTGACTCGATGAATACCCTGGCTTCAGGAAATCCGGGGGCCGGATCGAAAACGGGCGGCAGCATCGCGAAGACGCCCTCGGTCCCCTCGAAGGCGGCGGTGAGTGCCCGCGAGTCCGCAAGATCGGCGATTGCCACGTCGCACCCCAGCTTGGACCAGACAAGGGCCCTGGCGTGGCTGCGGACTATCGCACGCACCGGTTTTCCAGCAGACAGAAGGCTGCGGGCCACGGCGGAACCAACTTTGCCGGTAATGCCGGTGACTGCATACATAGGGGCTTCTCCTCTAAAGTTTCTTGATTCAGCGTCGCGGGAAGAATGATCTCGCGCCTGAATTCGTGCTACAACAGCGCTTATAAGAACTCAGTCGTGACTTTCCCTCATGAATCAATATGGCCTTTGACGGCAAACTGCTCTCCGGCGTGACGGTGCTCATCGCTGTCGTGGAAGCGGGAACCCTTGCGAGAGCCGCCGAAGCGCTGGGCCTGTCCCCCTCAGGCGTGAGCCGGGCCATTTCCCGGCTGGAGCAACGCGTCGGCGCACGATTGCTGGCGCGCACGACACGCTCGCTGTCGCTGACCGATGAAGGACGGCGTTTTTACGAACAGGTCGGGCCACATCTCGTTGGCATAGAGGAAGCTGCCACCGAAGCATCCGGCTCCGCCAATGTGGCGCGGGGACGCCTGCGCGTGAATATCGATCCTTTCTTCTCCCGGATTGTCCTGGCGGGGCACCTCGCGACGTTTCTGCAGCGTTACCCGCAGGTGTCGGTAGAACTGATCATGCGGGATTCGGTGGGCGACCTGGTCGCCGATGGCTTCGACCTGGCGTTGCGCTTCGGCGAGCCACCCATCGGCTCATTCGTCGCCCGTAAGCTCATTGAAACCCGCGTACTGACTGTAGCGTCGCCCGCGTACATCAAGGCCCACGGCCGACCGCTGCATCCCAAGGACATTGAGCGACGCGAATGCATCGACTTCTACGATGCGGCACATGCCAGGCCCTACGACTGGGAACTGAGGCGAAGGAAAGAGGCGGTGCCGCTCAGCGTCAAGGCGCGATTACTCGTGTCGGACTCGGGGACCCTCATCGGCGCCTGCGAAGCCGGTGCCGGAATTGCCCAGATACTCGAACTCGGTTGCCGGGACCTGTTGGATAGCGGCCGACTGGTAGAGTTGTTTCCCGAGTGGTCGGACGAGCGCTTTCCCCTGTATGCCGTCTATCCCTCCCGGCTCCACCGCGCCGCGAAGGTGCGCGTGTTCGTCGATTTTTGCATGGAAATTCTGGGTGACGCGCCAGGACCTGCCGGCGTCCGCTCCAGGCGCCGCTGAACCGCAGGAACCCTGCCGTACCGCATCGCACGGCGGTCGTCCCCGACCGCCGTGCGGGAGCGCCTCAAGTCGTCGGGCGGTATCGCATCGCGGCGTGGGTTTGCATGAAGTTGGGGATCATGGCGAGCCGCGCGCCGTCGAAGGTGCTCCACTGACTCGCATCCGGTAGCGGCGGGATCGTGATCGTCTCGCGCCGGTCAAATCCCACGAGTGCGGAATCCACGAGTTCTTCGACCTCCATCACGGCTGGTAGTGCGTTCACATCCCGCCCCGAGCGCTCCCAGATTTCGGTGCGCGTCGCGGCCGGCAGTACCGCCTGCACATAGACGCCTTTTGGGCCGAGTTCCAGATGCAGCCCCTGGGTAAGGAAGAGTACGAAGGCCTTGGTGGCGCCATAGACCGTCATCCCGAATTCCGGAGCCAGCCCGACGACCGAGCCGATGTTGATGATCGCGCCGTTCCCCTCCCTCACGAACCGCGGTGCGACCGCGCTCGCAAGACGCGTCAGTGCGGTGGAGTTGAGATTGATCAGGTCGGCCACCTGATCGGGTTTCTGTTCAATGAAGGTACCCGCGGCGGCGGCACCCGCGTTGTTGACCAGAATGCCGATGCGCGCATCGTCGCGTAGCCGCGCTTCCACTTCGGCCAGCGCAGAAGCCACCGTCAGGTCGGCCTGGATGATATCGACATTCACGCCCGTCTCCTCGCTCAGCTTGTCGGCCAGGATCTGCAGTCGGCTTCGATCGCGAGCGACGAGAACCAGATCATGGCCGCGCTTCGCGAATCGGTCGGCGTACACGGCACCGATTCCAGTCGAGGCACCGGTAATGAGAACAATGGGTCGGGTTGTCATGGAAAGTGTTCCTCTGGGTTGGCTTTTAATCATGATTGTCATCATGTTTCGTAATCATGACAACTATCATGTATGATGTCAAGCCAGGCAACGGAGGCAGTTATGAAAGTCAGTCGGGAACAGGTCGCGGCAAACAGGCAGAAAATCCTTGAGTCCGCGGCACGCCTGTTCAAAGCCCGGGGATTTGACGCGGTGACGGTGGCCGACGTGATGCAGGCCGCCGGTCTCACCCACGGCGGCTTTTATGGATACTTCAAGTCCAAGGACGACCTCATTGCGCATACGCTTGCGCAGATCTTTGCTGCGGATCCTGCGGAACTTGATCTGGCCCGGTATGCGGAAAGCTACCTCTCGATGCGCCATTGCCAGAATGTCGCTGACGGATGCCCGGTCGCCGCACTGGGGTGCGAAACCAGCCGCCAGACGGCGGAAGCGCGCGCCGCCATGACCACGGGACTTCGTCAGCACTTAGAGCGGCTGTCGGCAGGTGCCAGGGGGCGGACCACCGCCGACAAGAGGCGCGCGGCGATTGGTAGCTGGGCGGCCATGGTAGGAGCCATGATCATGGCTCGATACAGTGATGATCCCAAACTCTCTGAGGAGTTGCTCGCCCAGACGCGGGCATGGATCGTCGATCCCAAAAGAACCCCTCCGCACTAAGGGTTGATCCCTCCATGACAACCATCTCGCGAGACCGTCAGGTCGTCACATTCGTCAACGTGTTTACCGTTGACCCCACCCATCAGCAAAAGCTGCTCGAATTGCTGGCCAGCGCCACAGAAACTTTCGTACGTCATGCACCCGGATTCATTTCAAGCAGCCTGCACAGGGGTCTCGATGGGACCAAGGTTGCAATGTATGCACAGTGGCGCACTGTGGAGGACTACCAGGCGATGCGCGGCAATCCGGGACCGCTGCCGTACTTGCAACAGGCGCTGGCTATTGCGAAGTTCGAGCCGGGCATGTATGAGGTCGTCGACATCTTCGACGGAACAGACTCAAGCTCCTGAACAGTCCCGAGTATTCCGGAGAGCCCGGCGGTTGAACCAGCTCGCGCGAATGGCGCTCGGGGTTATTGCCAGTTTCCCCGTCAATCCCATCGTTACGCATCGGGAGGGAAGCATGGCAAAATCAGCGGAGCCCCCACTCACTCCCACTCAATTGTCTCCGGCACCTATAAACACCTGAAAGTGTTAGTCTTTTCCTAAGCGTACAAAGAACTTACCGTCAGATCTACCGCCAAATGATTCCGCTTAAGGACGATAGACGGCGATAGATGCCGAAAGGTTCGCGTTGCCACTCCACCTGGAAGAGAGCTGCCCGCTACGCTCATGCGAAGCCAAGGATCCAGCCCTCGACGCCGGCTACCGCGCGCTCGGCGGGCGTCAGGCCCGGTTGCAGGAACCGCGCAAGCTGCCCGGAGCGGTCGGCTTCTCTGAGCCACGACGCCACCGTGAAAGCGTCATGCTGGTCAGGTGTCCGGTTATGCGCGGGAAATGTGTGCTTCCAAAGCGACGGGTAGACCTCGATGACCGCAGACATTCCCGCGGGGATCGACCAACCGTCGAATGGCCAGAAGTGAAGGCGGGCGCCGAACTGCCTGCGCAGATACAGCAGCCAGGGTATCCCGGCATGGGTCGACTTGGCCACCGAGCCCTGGACATCGAAATGGAACACTGACTTGGCCGACCTCGCGCGTTGTTCGGTCACCCGGCGCCAGCGGGCATTACCGGTACGTGCGGCGCCATAGCCGGCTGCACCGTCGCGCACGATATCGACGTAGGTATGTTCGGCATCCGTCGGCCAGTGGCGCTGAAAATCATCGAGGAAGGTAGGCCAGTCCGGCGCCAACTGGTCCGCTTCAAAGTAGCGCAGCGGAAACGAGAACCCGTGATCAATGCCGACAATCGTCGGGACGTCTTCGCCGAGCCGCGCGGCCAACCAGTGCGCGATGCCGCGTCGCGTCCAGTACTTGCGAGGACTTGGCGGCGGAGGCACCTCGTTCGCCGCGGACTCACCGACGGCGCAGTAGACACGCAGGCCCTTGAGACTCGCTTCTGGCGTCTCGGCGCCAGAATAGTCAATGCCAATGTAACGGGAAAAGGCGGACATCGAGAGCTCACGGAGACTCAGGTCACCTCAGTCAGCAAACTCTCGTAGGGAATCTTCAGCCCGTCGTGCAGACGCTTGACCATGCGCAGGCTGAGCGGCCGCTTGCGGTTCAGCACCTCGGACACCCTCCCACTCGGACCGATGAAAGGCTCCAGGTCACGAGGCGTCAGTCCGTCTTGCTCCATGCGGAACTTGATAGCTTCCACCGGGTCGGCGGGTCCGAAATCGTAGTGCTTGTTCTCGTAGGCCTCGATGAGCGTCACCAGGACATCGCGCTCGTCAGCCTGTGCACTGCCCTCCCCGGCCTGGAAGATCTTCTCGAGGCGGCGAAAAGCCCGCTTCAGGTCATCTTCGTTTCGGATCGGCTTAATAGTCATTCACGGTCTCCACATCGATGCGGTCGTATTGGACATGTGTTCCGACGAACTTCACCCAGACGATTCCCGCCTGATACTGCACTTCGACGACGAGCCGGTACTTGTTGCCGCCCATGTTGAACACGACGCGGTTGTTACCGCAGATGCTCGCACTCGCGAACTGATCTTTGATGTCCTGCGGCCTGCGCCACTTTGCCCTCACTGCCTCCTCGTACCAGCTGTGCAGCGGGCCTCGCGCATCAGCGCAACCGGGTCGCTCCCAGAACTTCTTCAGGCTGCTCTTGGCGACCACTCTCATCGATCAGCAGTATCTCCCATTTTGGGAGATCCATCAAGAGCCGCGTTTTCCCGGAGTTTTTGCCAGTTTTGCCCAGAAACCCAGGGTTCCCTCTGTCTACCGACCGTGCCAAAATGGGATAGGGACCTGGTCACTCCCACTCAATTGTCTCCGGCACTTATAAGTCTCTGAACTACCGAAACTTCTGCTTACGGTGCACCGAACTTACCGTCAGACCTGCCGCCAAAACATTCCGCTTGGCGGCGATAGTTGGCAATAGATGCCGAAAGGAATTACGAATCCTGCAGCTTCTCTTGCAACCACACCTTGATCAAAGATTGATATGGCACATCTCGCGCGTTGGCAGCTGACTTTATAGAATCAAGAAGATGCTGCGGTAGCCGCAATGAGATCGTCTGGGTAGACGGCTTTAGATTAGGAAGCACAGCCACCTGCGCTTTTTTCCAATCCATATAAACCGTCGAGTCGTTCTTTTCCCAGAACGCTCTTTCCGCGGCCTCACTCGCAAATTTCGGGATGGACTTAAGACGCTTGTTCATAAATAACGCGCTCCTTCCGGTGCATGTCTCTGGCCGATATCACCCGGATGAACTGCCCGGCGGCTCTCAGCGTAAAAGTAATGTGCAGTCGCCGCCCTTCATTGGTCTTGCCGAGGGCATGAAAGCGCAGTTCAGCCCCGCTATGCCTCGGGTCCGGCAGGACAAGCAACGGCGAATTAAAAAATACCTGCTCCGCCTCAGCCATCGAGACGCCATGCTGCTCATTCTTTCTCGAGTTGCCTTCATCCCATTCGAAGCCAATGACTTTCGACAGGTCAATCATTTTTGTATATTACAGTAATATACAAGCGGATTGCAACCGCCGCAGCGCTGACCTGCCGTTTCACAATCCGCGATTTAACAGGTGCGCTAGTTTTGTCCGGGTCAGCGCGCGGTGAAAGCTGACCCCTTCAAGGCATTCATGGATGACCGCTTTCGGGAATTGATCATGCCGGGCGCTCGGGCAACGACCAAATGGAAACTCAGGTATCCAGAAGCTTCTTCATTCGAAAGTTAATGAAATTCTGTCCGCGAATCGAAACGAGTTGTTGTTCAACCAGTTGGAATCCGCGCCTTTCGAAAAACGGTTCCTCAGCAAAATCTGTGGGCGAACTGCGGCTCGGGCAGAGCGCCAAGTTTATGATAGAGCATGATTTTGATCGCTCCGTAAGTTCGAAAGCCGTAGGACTTTCTGAGACTCGCTTTCAGGCG
>Ga0302140_10001396_pt1 | contig 31476 bp, 24 predicted proteins | sample I_Bog_E1_1_FD_202095 | JGI IMG/M metagenome (GOLD analysis project Ga0302140, IMG submission 202095) | Peat permafrost microbial communities from Stordalen Mire near Abisko, Sweden - I_Bog_E1_1 | ecosystem: Environmental > Terrestrial > Soil > Wetlands > Peat | place: Sweden: Abisko, Stordalen... | reverse complement strand
TAAAGTTTTTCCACCTCTCTTTTTTTAAGGTTGCAAAGGTAGGAAAAATAAGTCCAGGGTGCTTTGCAGTCCAATATATAATAAAACATATATATTTGTGTTATAGCATATAACCATAAACACCTCTAATGAAAATACTAATAAATAAAACAGGAAACTATATTGCAGTTGCTTTGCTGCTTTTGCTTGCCACTGCTTCTTACGCGCAATACAGCCCTCCGACCATATATCAGCAACATAACAACTCCAATTACTATCCTCACGAGCACGATTCGGCTACGACGGTAATGCCTAAACTTCTTAAACAGAATTTTCTTTATTTTGGTTTTTTATCGATGTTAAACCAGCATATTTCATTTGAATTTGCTCATCAGATGAGTAATGACGCTATGCTTTGCGCTCAAGTTGGAATAATAAGTTCGGGACTTTCCCAGCAATCAAACAATTCGCAGGTATATGGAACCACTACTGCTGTAGCGGGAGGATATTTTGAAGGCGGGGTGAAGCTTTTTCTTAATCCTGACTATACAAAAGATGGAAGACATGGATATTATACGGTAGAAGGATTGTATTTAAAACCACAGTTTGTTGTTTCTATATTTAGCAGCACCGTTACTACGGTTGGATATTCTCCTTATGCATATCCACCCCCAACCAATACTCAATATTCTTATGCAGGTGGCGCGGTAATGCTTAATCTTGGCGGGCAATGGATGATAGCCCATAGTTTATCTATTGATGCTTATGTGGGAGCCGGTGTCAGCTTTTCCAATACAAACTCATCTAGTCTACCTTTTACAGATAATTACTTTAGTTATCTGGTAGCCGGTCAAAATTTCCCATTGGCCGTTACCGGTGGAGTCAACATTGGTTTACCTTTCTGATTGCTGTTCCGCTGTTAACCGGCCGGTTAATACCCTGTTCATAAGATTAGCCCTTAAAAGTGGCTTACAAGGACTGTTTACTATAATTTTGCGTTCCGAATAAAAAACATGGCAGAAGGAAAATATACAGAAGACAGCATTAAATCCCTTGACTGGAAAGACCATATCCGTTTCCGGCCGGGAATGTATATTGGTAAGTTAGGTGATGGCTCTTCTCCCGATGATGGTATTTATGTTCTTCTGAAAGAAGTAATTGATAATTCCATAGATGAGTTTACCATGGGCTTCGGAAAGACCATAGAAATTGCTATAAAAGAAAGAACCGTTACTGTCCGCGACTTTGGCCGTGGCATACCGCTCGGAAAAGTGCTTGATTGTGTGGCTAAAATCAATACCGGCGCCAAGTACGACTCCGAAGTGTTTAAAAAGTCTGTTGGATTGAACGGGGTAGGTACAAAGGCTGTAAATGCACTTTCTTCTTCCTTTAAGGTACAATCTGTAAGGGAAGGCAAGACCAAGATAATTGAGTTTAAAAAAGGAGAGATATTAAAGGACCACTCCATTACTTCATCCGATGAAACCGGTGGAACCATGATCACCTTTCAGGCAGATGAAAGCATTTTCCATAACTATCACTACCTTACCGAGCATGTGGAGCGCATGTTATGGAACTATGCCTACCTGAATGCCGGGTTGAAGATAAAATTCAACGGACAGAAAATAGAATCGGAAAAAGGCTTGCACGACCTGCTGGAACGCAACATTAACGGGCCTATTCTTTATCCTATCATTCACCTTAGGGGCGATGATATTGAATTGGCCATGACTCATAGTATGCAGCAATACAGCGAGGAGTACTATTCCTTTGTTAACGGCCAGCATACTACACAGGGTGGCACACACCTGATAGCCTTTAGGGAAGCCGTGGTAAAGACCTTGCGGGAGTTTTACAAAAAGAATTTTGAAGCAGCCGACATACGTAAATCCATAGTGGCAGCCATAAGTATTAAAGTACAGGAGCCTATATTTGAATCGCAGACCAAGACCAAACTCGGTTCCCAGGAAATGGGGCCTGAAGGGCCTTCTGTACGCACCTTTATAGGTGACTTTATTAAAACAGCACTGGATAACTTCCTGCATAAAAACCAGGCTGTAGCGGAAGAGCTTCTCCGGAAGATAGTACAATCGGAAGAGGAACGTAAAGCCATGTCGGGTATAGAAAAGCTTGCCCGGGAACGTGCCAAGAGAGCCAGCCTGCATAACAAAAAGCTGCGCGACTGCCGCGTACATTATAATGGAGATGCTGAACGCAGACTGGAAACCACTCTTTTTATTACTGAAGGAGATTCTGCCAGCGGCTCTATTACCAAGGCCCGTGACCCCAATATTCAAGCGGTGTTTAGTTTAAAAGGTAAGCCACTCAACTCGTACGGACTTACCAAAAAGATAGTCTATGAAAATGAGGAGTTCAGTCTGCTGCAAAGTGCGCTGAATATTGAAAACGGCATGGAAGACCTGCGTTACAACAACGTAGTCATAGCTACCGATGCCGATGTGGATGGTATGCACATACGCTTGTTGCTGCTCACTTTCTTTTTGCAATTCTTTCCTGACCTGGTTAAGAACGGCCACCTATATATATTAGAAACTCCGCTTTTCCGGGTGAGGAATAAGAAAGAAACCATTTATTGTTATTCCGATAGCGAAAGGCAAGCAGCCATGAGGAAGCTGGGAGTAAGGCCGGAGATAACCCGTTTTAAAGGGTTAGGTGAAATATCTCCCGATGAGTTTAAGTTCTTTATTGGTAAGGATATACGCCTGCAGCCGGTTATCATTACCCAGGACACCTCTATTGACGAGGTTCTCCGGTATTATATGGGAAAAAACTCCCCCGAACGCCAGGACTTCATCATCGAAAACCTGGTAGTGGAGAAAGAAGAAGCACCTCCTGTTGAGGTAGTAGAAACCTAAAATATATACTATGAATCCATATGCAATTGCTGTCCATGGCGGGGCAGGCACCATTCTTCGTTCTACCATGACACCCGAAAAAGAAGCAGCCTACACACAAGGCCTTACGGATGCTATTATGGCCGGAGAAGCCGTATTGAAAAAGAATGGTAGCTCTCTGGAAGCGGTAGAAATGGCTATCAGAAGCCTGGAAGATAACCCTTTGTTCAATGCCGGAAGAGGCGCGGTGTTTACCCATAGCGGTCTGAATGAAATGGATGCTTCCATTATGAATGGGAAGGATTTGAGGGCAGGAGCCGTTGCCGGGGTCAGGAATATTAAAAACCCTATAAGCCTTGCCAAAGCAGTGATGGAGAAATCGGACCATGTGTTTTTGGCCGGTGAAGGCGCTATGCAGTTTGCCCAACAGCTTAAGCTGGAAAGCGCTCCTGATGCCTATTTTTATACTGCTGAACGCATGGAGCAATTGAAAATAGCCATAGCAAATGATAAAACCATGCTCGACCATATAGGCACCGTCGGTGCTGTGGCATTGGATGTTCATGGGAATATAGCGGCCGGGACTTCCACGGGGGGAATGACCAATAAAAAATTCGGAAGGGTAGGGGACAGCCCTATGATTGGTAGCGGAACCTACGCCAATAATGCTACCTGCGCTATTTCCTGCACCGGGCACGGGGAATACTTTATACGGGCTGTTGTGGCGCATGATGTGTCTTGCTTAATGGAATATAAAGGCTTGTCATTAAAGGAGGCATGTGATATGGTAGTTTTGAATAAGCTTGTTAAACTGGGCGGAGAAGGCGGTTTGATTGCCCTTGATGCCAACGGAAATATAGAATTGGTCTATAATTCCGATGGCATGTACCGGGCCAGCAAAAAGCAGGATGGAGAGCTTTACACGGGTATTTATAAAAATTAATTTATTGATATTATATTTTACTTTATTTGCCATAAAATGAAATGGGCAAAATAATAATGATTTATTTATGGAAGCCCCATATACTATTAATGAATCTATAATAAACCCTATTTTGTTAAAATATTGAAAATCAAACACTTGAATCCAAATTTCATTATTAAATAATATAAAATTTACTATTTTATGGCAAAAGTTAATAAAATATTTTGGCTGCGTAGTAAAAATATTCTGACTCATTTTTTGGGGTGTTTTTTCCATATTGCTAAGATAGCATAGGAAAAAGTGGTTTTTAGGATAGTCAATGACTGTCGGCTTGATGACGTTTATTGGGAATGCTTGGATAAAGTGCTATATTTACAGAGCAATAATATAAGGGATACTGTCGTTATTGAATATATACAATGAAAAAAATAAGGCTTATTTTATCCTTTACTATTTTTTGTGGCTATTTGGCTGCCCAAAACGATATAAAATTCAGCAAGCTATATAATGTTATTCCGGGTATGCCATGTTATTCTGATAGAATAAGTGTGTGTTCCAACGGATATATGATTTATGGGGGCACAATAGATTCTAATAATCTGGCAAAAGTAGTAATGCTAAAAATAGATACGCTGGGGAATATACTTTGGAAGAAATCGTATGGTAAAAGAGGGTATGATTATTTTGATGAAAGTATTATAACCGCAGGCGGCGGTGGCATAGCAGTCCCTTGGGGAGGTTATATTGAGCCCGGCACTGTAATCAATAATCCAGAATCATGGGAAAAATTGGCATTATACCGATTTGATGATAACGGAGATACTTTATGGACAAAAATTTATAATGATTCTACCAATGAAATAGGAATAGTATCTAAAGTTACACGGGAAAAACAATTTATAGTAGGAGGTGAATGGGTATTATATGACTCTGTAAATAATGAATATAAACTCTTTACGACTACTTTGAAAAAGACCGATTCATTAGGAAATAAAATATGGCAAAAAACATATCACGCATTTCCATCACATACAAGGGAATCACTAAGCTTGGACACATGTAAGGATGGCGGATATATTATCTGTGCTGTTGATCTTGATACCAGCTATCTATGCGGTTATAACATTTTTATTATGAAAACAGATTCTGCAGGTATATCAGAATGGACGCAGTACATTAATGACCCAATTTGTTCAGTTTACCCAAGTTATATATTATCTTTACGTGACGGAAGTTATATTGTTTGTGGAAGCTATGTTGAATCTATACGGCTAGGTGGAGATCAACAGTTTGTTGAACTATATTTGGTAAAAATTTCCAGTGTCGGAAATGTACAATGGGCTAAACAATATAATACTGGTGGTAGTTGGGATGCTTCCCGGCTTTTTTCTCTAAAGGAATTATCTAATGGAGATATTGTTACAAGCGGTGCCGACAGTAGTTCATTTTTAGGCTGTATTTTAAAAGTTGATTCTAACGGCAATCAAAAATTGTTAAGGTATTATAAAATGGAATCTCCGTCTGAACAAGATTGTCTATATGATATACAATTAACGCCTGATGGAGGATTTGTCGCTACAGGGCAAACATATGGTAGCACCCAAAATATATGGGTGGTAAAAACAGATAGCTTAGGTTGTGATACATTAGATTGTCTATTTACAGGGGTTAATGAAGTAAAAGAAAATGAAGCGGGAGTGAATGTTTACCCCAATCCTAATATAGGGTCATTTACCTTAGAATTAACAAATATTAATGAAAACTATAAAGTTGAAATTTACAATATGCTTGGAGAAAAGGTATACCAATCAACAACAAATTCAGATAATATTCAAATAAATTTAAGTGGGCAATCCCAAGGAATTTATTTGTATCGCGTTATTTCCGAAAACGGAAATTTATTGGGTGAAGGAAAGGTTATAATTCAGAAATAGTTTTCCGTTCTTAGCATAAGGGATAGAAGTAACTATTTAATCGTATCTTCGTTCTGAATTTTGTTGAAAGGGGCTTTACTATCGCAATGTTTCCCTTGGAGATGAAAGGTTTATAAGCATCTCGGTTTCTAATAATATTTATTTAATCTTCATATTATGACAAAATTACGTTTACTCCTTTGTGCTTTACTGTTTTCAGGAATACCAATTGCACATGCACAATATACCGACATGCATGACTTTAATGGAACAAATGGTGGAAATCCGGAATACGGCGCATTAACACTTTCGGGAACAGTGTTATATGGAATGACAAATGAATTTACAGTGGGGACCGGTAATATATTTTCAATCAATACGGATGGTAGCAGCTATGCAGATATATTTGATTTCGGAAATGTTGTAAACGGTGAAAATCCATATGGCTCTTTAACCTTTTCGGGCGGCGTATTATATGGAATGACTTCTGATGGAGGCTCAACATATCCTTACGGTGATGGCAATATATTCGGCATCAATACGAATGGAACAGGTTACACAAAACTATATCATTTCACAAACCTGACAGCCGGTTCAACTCCTAATGGTTCATTAACGCAATCGGGAAATGTGTTTTATGGAATGACACTGGAGGGAGGAGCAAATGGAATTGGTAATATATTCTCCGTTAATACAGACGGCAGCGGATATGTAGATATGTATGATTTCACTAATGCCAGCGGATGCAGCCCCTATGGCACCACATTAGTGCTTTCAGGAAACGTGTTATACGGAATGACCTTTAAGGGAGGCGCCAATGGTGATGGTGATATATTTTCCATCAATACGAATGGAACGGGATTTACCGATATGCTTGATTTTAATGGAACAAACGGTGCAAGCCCCTATGGCTCATTAACGCTTTCGGGAAACGTGTTATATGGAATGACTGCGGTTGGAGGTCCAAGCTATAATGGTAATATATTTTCCATCAACATAAATGGAACCGGATATACCGACCTGTTTGATTTTAATGGGGTTAACGGCCAAGGGCCCGAAGGCAGTTTAACCTTAGTTGGAAATGTGTTATATGGAATGACTGTATATGGTGGTGCCAGCTCAGATGGAAATATATTCTCCATTAATACGAATGGAACCGGATTTACAGATCTGTTTGATTTTAGCGGAAGCAATGGAAAGCAACCTGAAGGTTCATTAACGGTTTCGGGAAATACTTTGTATGGGATGACCTATGCAGGCGGTGCCAGTGGTTACGGAGTTATCTTTAGCTTTAAGGTTAACGGTTTGGGACTTGAGAAAGTAACGTCAACGGAAGGGATGCTAAATGTTTATCCGAATCCGTCAAATGGTAAATTTACATTGGCTTTCAGTCATCCCGAACTTGTTTCGGGATCTCAAACAATTACAATTTATAACGATTTAGGAGAGCAAGTTTATGATGGGATGCCGAAACAAATTCAGCATAACAATAGCATTGATTTAAGCACTCAACCCGATGGCATTTATTTGTACCGCGTCATTTCCGATAACGGAAATTTGTTGGGTGAAGGAAAGGTTATAATTCAGAAATAGTTTTTTCGCGCGAGGGATAGAAGCGAATAGCCCGACGGCTTGTTCATCAGCCGGCACGCCCTAATGCATTTGTCATTCTGAGTAAAGCGAAGGATCTCGTGTAATAGTAGAGATTGCTTCGTTCCTCTTAACGACGCTGAATTACAAGGTATGCTTTACAACCGGTTCTTTAAAATGCCCGATGGTGAGCTTTTTAGATTTCAAATCAAAATGATCGCCCATAGCCATTACATGCACTGTAAGGTTTTCGATAGATACAGGTTCGCCCATCTCCACCTCGGTAACATTGGTGTGGCGCATGTGCGTTGCATCCACTAATATAATAAGCCCTGTACCGATTGCCTCCATAGTGTGCCCTTCGGTTATAAGCAAGCCGGTATCTTCTCCCAGTCCAATACCGAGGTTAACAGGATTGGTGGCGCAGGCATAAAGCAACCTGCCGATTCTTCCCCGTTGCACAAAATGCGTATCTATGATTACGTTGTTTATAAAGCCCAATCCTCCGGTAATTTTTATTTCTCCCTTGCGCAGCGCTTCGGAGCTGCTGCCCTGGTAAATCATATTGTTGGAACTTGCGGCCGCACCAGCCGAAGTACCCGAAATAACAAATTCTTCGTTTTCGTATTTTTCTATCAGCAAATTATGGAACTCGGTTCCGCCAATGATAGAAGACAATCTCAGCTGGTCGCCACCTGTAAATACCACCACATCGGCATGTTTTAAACGGTCAACAAAAGCAGGATCGTTGGCTTCTTCCCGGGTTTTAATATCCAATACATGCACATCTTGTGCATTTAAAGCTTTGAAAGCATTAATATATTCAGTCCCTACTTGTTCCGGAATACTGGAAGCCGTAGTTATAATTTCAATTTTAGATGCATTATTCCTAAAGGATTCTTTTATAATACGGTTTAAGATGCCTTTTTCAAAAAATTTGATTTTAGAATTTGGATCAACCGGTTTTTCAGATGAACTGCCAATATCAACACTACCGCCTATAATCACTAACTTACCCTTGGGACTACTCATAATTATTTAATATTGGGTGCAAATCTAATTTAAAAATAAAGCAGGGGACAGGCTTTTTATATCTTTGTCTCAACATAGTTTGACCTGTAGATTAAAATTTAATAAATATTCACGATGAAAATAATCAATATACGTGTATTGAGAGGGCCCAATTACTGGTCTAATTTTAGAAAGAAGTTAATTGTTATGCGCCTGGATCTGGAAAAGATGGAGGAGTTCCCGACCAATAAAATAAAGGGTTTCCCCGAAAGACTTGAAAAGATGTTTCCCACCATGCAAGCGCATCGTTGCTCGCGTAATAAGGAAGGGGGCTTTTTTGATCGGGTGCGGGAAGGCACCTGGATGGGACATGTAATAGAACATATTGCCTTGGAGATACAATCGTTGGCGGGAATGGAATGCGGTTTTGGAAGAACCCGCAATGCCGGAGCGCCCGGAGTATATAATGTTGTCTTTTCCTATTTGGAAGATAAAGTGGGCATTTATGCTGCCAAAGCAGCCGTCCGCATTGCGGAAGCATTAATAGATTCAAATGACTATGACCTGGCCGAAGACATAAAAGTGATGCGGGAAATACGGGAGAAGTATCGCTTTGGCCCAAGTACTGGCTCTATTGTTGATGAAGCAGTAGCCAGGGATATTCCTTATATACGTTTAGACAGTGATTCGCTGGTGCAATTGGGTTATGGAAAAAACCAGGTGCGTTTGCGTGCCACCATGACGGATAAAACAAGTTCCATAGCAGTAGATTTGGCAAGCAATAAGGATGCCACCAAGAGAATGTTGGAGGAGGCTGCCATTCCGGTAGCTAAAGGGATGTGTATTGTTTCGGAAGAAGAAGTAGATGAAGCTATTGAAAATTTGGGATTCCCATTAGTATTTAAACCGCTGGATGGCAATCACGGCAAAGGTGCATCCATCAATGTAAAAACTGTGGAAGAAGCTAAATCTGCTTTTGAACATGCCAAAAAATATTCAAGGAAAATAATTGTCGAAAAATTTGTAAAAGGCTATGATTTCAGGGTGCTGGTTATCAACCACCGCTTTATTGCTGCTGCTTTGCGGGAACCGGCACATGTTATAGGAGACGGGGTTTCTTCCGTTCAGCAACTGATAGACTTGGAAAATAAAAACCCGAAACGCGGCTATGGACATGAGAATGTATTAACCGAAATTACCATTGACCGTGAAACTTTAGACCAACTGGCCAAGAGAAATCAAACGCTTGAATCCATTCCAGCCAAAGGGGAAATATGTTATTTGAAAGGTACGGCCAACCTGAGCACCGGCGGCACTTCTACCGATGTTACCGAGTTGGTTCACCCGCATAATATTTTTATTTGCGAGCGCATCTCCCGTGTTATCGGATTAGATATTTGCGGAATAGATATTATGGCCTCCAGTATGAGTGAACCGCTTGAAAGCAGTGGTGGCGTGGTGCTGGAAGTGAATGCTGCACCCGGATTCCGGATGCACCTGGCGCCTGCTAAGGGTCTTGAGCGGAATGTGGCAGCCCCTGTGCTTGATATGATGTATCCACCCGGAAAAGATTGCCGGATTCCGATTATTGCCATCACCGGCACCAATGGTAAAACAACTACCACCCGTTTAATAGCGCATATTGTGAAAGGCAACGGATACCGGGTAGGTTTTACTACTTCCGATGGAATATATGTGCAGAACTCTATGCTTACCAAAGGAGATACCACAGGACCTGTGAGCGCTGAGTTTATTTTAAAAGACCCTACCGTGGAATTTGCTGTATTGGAAACCGCACGAGGCGGGATATTACGAGCAGGGCTGGGCTTTGGACGTTGCGATGTAGCCGTAGTAACGAATATACAAGTCGACCATTTGGGGCTTATGGATATACATACCCTGGACGATATGGCCAACGTAAAAGGAGTTGTGGTGAAGGCTGTGAAGCGGGATGGCTACGCTGTATTGAATGCGGATAATGAATATTGCCACATGCTGGGCAAACAAGCCGATTGCAATGTGGCTTATTTCAGTATGGATGAAAATAACCCCATTATACGTGCCCATTGCATGAAGGGCGGTATTGCCGCTATTTATGAAAATGGATTTATCACCATAAAAAAAGGCGCTTGGAAATTCCGGGTGGAGAAAGTGACCACCATTCCCCTCACATTTGGAGGAAAGGTAACCTTTAATATTTATAACGTATTGGCGGCAACGCTTGCATCATATGTATATGGATTCTCCATTGAAGATATAAGAAGCAGTCTGGAAACATTCATTCCTTCGGCAGCCCAAACTCCCGGCAGGATGAACATTTTCAACTTTAAAGAATATAAAGTAATGATTGACTTTGCCCACAATGCCGATGGATTCAATGGTATAAAGGAATTTTTATCTACCATAGAATCTCCGAATAAAATAGGGATTATTACCGGTACAGGAGACAGGCGCGATAATGACATACGGGAATTAGGAAGAATATCCACACAAATGTTCGACCATATTATTATTAGGCAGGATAAATTCTTACGCGGACGTGAAGCGGATGATATTGTAAGGCTTTTAGTAGAAGGGATTAAAGAAGTTGACCCCAAACAATCGTATGAATACATTCCTAAGGAAGTAGAGGCCTTGAAACATGCCCTTTCTATTGCTACTCCAGGTTCTTTTATCACAGCCCTGAGCGATGTGATTGATAATGCCATTGATGTGGTGCAATCTTATTTAGATAAGGAAACAGGGCTATAGTTGAATATGAAAGCTGTATTTTAAATGCAGTTTAATAAGCCAAACCTACCGTTTAATAAGTCAAACCCACCGTATAATAAGTGTGGCTTGACAGGGTGTGTTTGCAATATACCTTTGTTAAGTAAAATCACATATTATGAAAAAATACCACGTTTTAATAATTGCCTTTTTCTTTTTCGGAATAGGTGCGGGCAGGGCCCAGTATAACGTTCTTCTTAATTTCGATAATACAAACGGAGCTTATCCCAATGGCTCATTAATACTTTCTGGAACCACTTTGTATGGGATGACAATCGAAGGAGGGGCACACGATAGTGGTTGTGTTTTTTCCTTCAATACTAGCGGCAATGTATATACTGATCTGTTCGATTTTGACGGGCCAAACGGAGCTATTCCGGCTGGTTCATTAATCCTTTCCGGTACAATTTTGTACGGGATGACATTTCAAGGAGGCGCAAGCGGTTATGGCTGTATATTCTCTTTCAATACAAGTGGCAATATATATACTGACTTGTTTGATTTCAACGGTACTAACGGAGCCTATCCTAATGGCTCATTAATACTTTCAGGAACCACTTTGTATGGGATGACATCTGCGGGAGGTGCTAATCCTGATGGTTGTGTTTTCTCTTTCAATACTATTGGTAATGTATATACTGACCTTTTCGATTTCAATGGATTAACCGGAGGTCGCCCTTTGGGTTCCCTAATCCTTTCGGGAACAATATTATATGGAATGACTGAAACTGGAGGTGTTCATACTGAAGGTAATATTTTCTCTTTCAATACAATTGGTAATACATTTACTGACCTTTTTGATTTCAATGACACAAATGGGGGCTTCCCTGAAGGCTCACTAATAATGTTGAACTATAAATTATATGGGATGTCATTAGGGGGAGTAGTGAACAACAGTGGTTGTATTTTTTCTTTTAATACTAATAACAATTTATATACTGACATATTTGATTTCAATGGCACAAATGGAGAATACCCTGCTGGTTCATTAACTCTTTCAGGTAGAAAACTTTATGGTATGACCCAGAAAGGTGGTCCTCATATTTTTGGGAATATATTTTCCATAGATACCAATGGAAGCGGCTTTAAAAATATGTTTGATTTTGACAGCGTAAACGGTAAAATCCCTTTAGCAGATTTAACATTTTCTGGAAGCCTGTTATATGGTATGACAGAATTTGGCGGAGCAAATGGAGATGGAGTTATTTTTTCAGTAGATACTAATTCAACAACTTCAATTGGTAATATAGCCAGCATATCGGGGACAAGAAATATATACCCCAACCCCAATAACGGGCAATTCACAATAAAGTCCTCAGTTGCTAGTGGTCAGTCGTCAGTAAATATTTACAACGTTCTTGGCGAAAAAGTATTTACGGAGACCCTTCGCTCTGCTCAGGGTGACAATACAATTGATTTAAGCAATCAACCTGCCGGTGTTTACCTATATAGGGTTTTGGGTGAGGATGGTGGTTTGGTAGGAGAGGGGAAGGTTGTAATTCAAAAGTAGGGAATACCGGGTATTTCTAATATAGGAGTTTAGGAAATGATTAAATTTGTAAAAAATAGTATTATGAGCATTGCAGTAATTAAAATAAAAAAAGAAGAAATCCCTATCTTAAAAAAACTCGTTACGGCTTTCACAGGCTCTAAGATTCGAATTATAGATGATGAAGAGGACCTTATGGCAAAGCTAATTGATGAAGGATTATCAAGTAAAACTATCCCAATAGAACTATTTAAGCAAGAATTAGCAAAACATGCAAATAGTCATTAAGGGTTCATTTTATAGAGATTGGAATAATATTGGACACAAGGGTCTCAGTAAAATTCTTTACAAAAAATTATTGAAGTTGAATCCGCGAAAAATATTTCACAAATATCACACCTAAAAAAACTGAGAAACTATTCATTCCGGTATAAAATTGAAATTACTGCAGGAACAAAAATTTATTGGGCATTACGTATTATAAGGAATAACAAGATTGAATTTCTCCGTCTGAAATCAGAAATATATTTCAAGAAAAATCTATAACACGATTTCTTTTATAACCCCGCCACCACTTTCACAATTCTTTCGGTTGCTTTTCCATCCCACATGGGTGGTATCTTTCCTTTTTTGTAAGTGCCTTTTTCAACCGATTCAATCTTGCTTTCTATCAGTTTTTCATCAAAAGGTATCAACTCGTTGGTGCCTAGGGTAACGGTTATAGGCCTTTCTGTATTGGGTCTCAAGGTCAGGCAGGGCACACCGAGAAAAGTAGATTCTTCCTGTATACCTCCGCTATCGGTAATAATCATCAGGCTGTCTTTTACAAGCTTTTGGAAAGAGAAATAATCCAAGGGCTCGCACAAAATAAGTTTCTTGTTTTGCTTTAATTCATTCAGCAATCCGAATTTTTCCAGGTTATGAATAGTGCGCGGGTGTGCCGGAAATACCAGGTTATATTTCTTGGTGATATTCTTAATTAAACTGTTTAGTTTTTTCAATCCCTCGGCAGAATCGACCGTAGCCGGGCGATGCATGGTCATCAGCAAATATTGTTTAGGTGCTAACTCAAACTTCTTTAAAATACTGCAACTCTCAATTTCTTTGGAGTAAGCCACCAGGGTATCAATCATGGTATTGCCCACAAAATAGATGCTGTCTTTATTCTTTCCTTCCTTCACTAAATTGTCATATCCGCTTTGTTCAGTTACAAAAAAATAGTCCGATAAATCATCTGTCAGTATGCGGTTAAATTCCTCCGGCATGGTTCGGTCATAGCTTCTTAGGCCGCTTTCGAGGTGGGCGAGTGGAATCTTCATTTTATTGGCCGTCAGCGCACCGGCTAAGGTAGAGTTCACATCTCCGGGAACAAGCATCATATCGGGTTTGTAGTCATTCACCGATTTTTCGAGGGCTTTCATAATATCCGCCATTTGCGAAATGGGGCTTCCCGCTTCTATATTCAGGAAAATATCGGGCTGCAAGCCGAATTGTTCAAAAAAAACAGAGGACATGTTCTTATCAAAATGCTGGCCTGTATGCACAATTTTGCAATCCAGTTCCGGATGATTCTTAATTACCGAAGGGAACTGAGTGACCTTAATAAAGTTTGGACGAGTACCTACAACTACCAGTATTTTCTTCATTTCTTAAATTCAACATGTTATTTATTGCTCGCTTTTCTTTTTAGTGTATTTGCCTGTCAGGTCGGCTTCGGCAAGGATGTGCCCTTTCATAGCGCTAAGCAATTGAGACTTGGTTAGCCCTGCCGGGACATTTAATTTAGTATCTACCGCGTAAAGTTTAAAATAGTAATGGTGTATTCCATCCGGTGGACAAGGGCCTCCATAGCCCGTTGTGCGGAAACTTGTAAATCCCTGTTTTGTTCCGTTGGCAAGCACAGAATCCATAGGGCAATGCATGGCAAGGCTTGTGTCTGTTGCCGGAATATTGTAAACTATCCAATGAACCCAGGGCTGTGTTGGAACATCGGGGTCATCCATTATCAAGGCAAAGCTGGCCGTATTGGCAAGAGGCTGGTTCCATTTCAAAGCCGGGGAAATATTGGTGCTGTCGCATGTATATAACATAGGTATAAAATCTCCAGCATTAAAAGCGGGAGAGGAAAGATAGAAAGGTTTTATAGTGGGTACTGCTCCTGTATCTACTGCTTTTATATTGGTGTTATTGCAACCGTAAAAGCACAAGAGTGAAAATATAAGTAAGGGAAAAAAATACTTAAAACGATACATAGATGAAAGAATGGAAATTCAAACTTACCGAAATTCCATGAATTGGAATGAACCCAAAATATGTTAAAAAAGCCTAATCAATAAGCCGGAGCGGAAGTAATAGGGTAAATTGCTGCTCTTTTGGGTTAAGGCTTTATTTATATTTGTTACCCAAGAATAAAAAACAAACTCATACTATGTCTGAACCGGGGCACTGGGAAATATTGAAAAGTGAAATTGTTTTCCATAATAAATGGGTAACCATACAAAAGGATGCGGTAAAACTTCCGAATGGATTACTCATTGATGATTATTACCTGAATGTTAGGCCTGAAGTAGCTATTGCCTTGCCCGTTACCAAGGATGGGAAAGCGATTATGGTGAGGCAATATAAACACGGTGGCAAAACCATGTGTCTGGAGTTTCCGGGTGGCGTTTTTGATGTTGCCAGTGAAACCCCTGTTGTGGGTGCTTTGCGGGAGATGCGGGAGGAAACAGGTTATTATTCCGAAGAGATGATATACCTGGGTAAAGTTTTTGACGATCCTACAAAAGATACCAATTGCATTCATTTCTTCCTGGCTAAAAATGCTTACAAAAAATATGCTCCGGAACCCGACGTTACCGAAAATATAGAAATACTGGAAGTGCCTTTTGAGGATATCCCGGAATTAATAAAGACGAATAAAATGCAGGTTTGCGGCTCAATAGCCATTTATACCTTGGCCGCCATGCATCTAAAAAAATAAATATGTTCAAAAGGATTGTTATCATATATCTTCTATTGGGATTTGCACCAAGGATATTCGCTCAAACCATGCCTATTCCCAACGGAGGATTTGAAGACTGGATTACCTATCCTTTTACCATTTATGAAACACCCAAGTGCTGGACAGATAATGATTTGCTGTATCAACGTTTCGACCCGGCCTATAAAGGGATTACGGTTATTAAAACAACCCAAAGCCACACTGGGAAATATGCTTTGCAAATGGGTGTTACCTTCAACCACGGCGATACGGTTAATGGTGGGATATATTCTACTGGTAATATGGATTCTTTACTGCGTTTATTGCAACACACCGCTGCGGCGGGATTTCCCTGCTCTCAGAAATACGGGAACTTTACCGGGTATTATATTTTTAATGCTCTTCCCGGCGATACGGCTGTTTTCGGGGCTATATTAACCCGGTGGAATTGGGGGAAAAGGAGCAGAGATACTATCGTTAATTCCGTTCTTCGTACTGGCGATGTACAGGCCGACTATGTTCCCTTTACGGTTCCTTTAAAATATCGTATTAAAAATGAAGTGCCCGACACCGCATTTATATCTATCGGGATACAATCACAATCGGTGAAACAGGCAAAAATAGGTACCACGCTTATTATTGACGATTTGATTTTTTCCGGCAGGCCTCCTCATAATGAGCAATAAGATAATTAAAGCTAATTCTTAGCCTCACCTGATAAGCGAGGCTAAGAATTAAAAGTTAGCGTTTGCTATTACCATAATTATTTCCGGAGCCGTTCCCGCCGCTTCTTGCAGGAGCAGCTTGGCGTGCCTGAGGTTGTTGTTGTTGGCGCATGGGTTGTTGGCGTTGTGCAGGAGCCTGGTTCTGCGCAGTTGAATGCCAGTTGTTAGGTTGCTGAGCATTGTACTGTACATTCCGTTGTGGCACTTGTTGAATGGGTACAGATCTGGAAGGTGCCGGATGAACATTGGCAGGTGGAGCTGAAACCGTAGGGCGGTATAGGTGCAGGTGAGCCTGGTCATATCGTTGTTCAGGTTGAGCGCTTTCCCTTACAGGAACAGGGTTTATGGAGGTGTGCATGGCTCTTTCTACATCTGTACGCTGTGGCCCGGCGGAATAGGTTGCGCCCCGACCTCTGTCGTAATAAGTATTACTGATAATAGTGGAGCTTCGGATAAAGGTGACATTATTGTAACGGGGTTCATAATATCGCGATACATTTCTGTCTCCAATATATCTTTCATTTACAAAGCACCAATTATTGGCCGGTATGCTATTCCAGTTGAAACCGATACTAATATCCAATCCTGGAGTAAGAGGAGCCCAGCCGTAATATCCGTTACATTGCCTCCAGGCTACCCAGGCCGGGCCCCATTGTGTTCCGGGCACCCAAAGCCATCCATAGGCATTATCATAAGCCCAGCGACCATAATGGAATGTAGCCCAGCCCCAGGGGTAATCGGAAACCCAGGTCCACCCATAGGTTGTATACACCCAATGCCCTTCGGTAGAATAGGGAGTGAAATTGGGCACTGCGCTGGGAATCCAAACATAGCCGTATTGTGGGTCGTTCACCCATTGTCCGTATGGAGTGAGCTGGTCATAAAAGACTTGTGTGGTTATAGGTTGAGAAGAAGGAGGAGCGGCTTGTTGGGCTTCCTGTTGGTCCAGCTGCTGGTCATTGGGGTTAGGGGGAGTAGCCGGTGGGTTGTCATACGGCTGCTGATCATTCTGAGGTGGCATGGGTTGAGAGTTGTCTTGCGGAGCGGGTGCTTGAGAATTATCTTGCGGTGGCGGTGGAATTTGAGAAGTACTATCCTGGGCATAGCTTAATTGAGGTAAAATAAGAGCAAGCCCAAGGAGACCTGTAACTGCAAATTTTTTGATGGTTGTTTTCATAGGTGTGTTAATTTTATGTAGCTTTACATTCAAAATGAAGTATAAATCAAAAGTAGGGCGGCTGCATGAATCTAATATGAAGGATGCATGGTTGCCTAAAATCAAAAGTATTAAAAAATGTTAAGTATGTATAAGTTTTTAGCTCTCGCCTGTTTAACCTTATTCCTTTCAACTTCGGCTATTGCACAGCATCAGCTTGATGTAGGTAATCAAATACCAAAATTTTCATTAAAAGACCAGGATGGAAATACATTCAACATGGCCGATTCAGTGGGGAATAACATATTTGTTATTTTCTTTTATCCTAAAGACGAAAGTCTTGTTTGCACAAAAGAAGCATGTACTTTCAGAGACAGTATGAACTTATTTAAACAATACGGAGTGCAGGTGGTTGGAATAAACCAAGGCACTGTTGAAAGCCACAAAAAATTTCAACAGGATGATAAACTGAATTTTGAATTATTGAGCGACCCCGATGAAAAAGTAATTAAAGCTTTTGGCGTGAAAGGGGGATTGTTTACACAAAGAGTAACCTTTGTAGTAGATGATACCGGACAAATAGTTTTCAAAACTGAATCTACCACCGATGGTAAAAAACATGTAAAGGAAACATTACAGTATATTAGGCAGTTGAAGAAGCATCAGCAAATGCAGGGCGGGAATTAGTTTTTATCTTTATTTTAAACTTTCCTGTGTCTTTATTTGAGTGGCCACCCTGCCACTGTTATTATATAATATAACACCCGGAGTAAGGTCTTTATAAAAATCCATTTCAAAAAAGCCTTTTTCGTTCCAAAGTTCACAATCTGCATTGGCTTTATTGGAAGTGTCCTTAGGTTTTTCTTTTACCTTAATTGTTTTGCTGCCTGCACCACTTATAATATAGTTTACCCCTTTATAGGTGTGAAACTGCAAGGCGTGAATATGCCCGGTAGCATAATACATTCGGGGATATTTTTGAAAAATGGAATTTAATTTTACCGCCATTGTGTCATACGAAGGGAAAAGTAAAGAAGACTGTTTAATTCTGCCAAAGAAATAAGGATGCTTCAAATCATTTCGAAATGGGGGTGATGACTTGCTTACCGCATCTATAGTATAATACGAAGGATGGTGTGCTACTACAACAATTTTCTGATGCTGAATGGTTGCTAAAGCAAGAGTACTATCCAAATTATGATAAAATGTATTTGCAATGGCAAAATTTTCAGCCGGATTTTTTTTAAATCCAAGTAAGATTAACCAATAGGTATCAATAAAAACTATCCGTACCTTTTTATTGTCGAGCTCAACGGAGGCAGGTCCGGGGCTTCCGTCTTTCGGGAAAAAAGTTCCACCCGGATTTGCTATGGTAGTGTTTTTACCAAGATTCGATTCTATAAAGGATTCTTCCATTTTCAGTTTCCTTTTTCCTTTATTATAGCTGGTAATGTTCCACCAATCGTGGTTACCGGGGACAAAAAATACAGATCCTTTATAGGCATTTAAAATATCGAGTTGAGAATGAAGTTTTAGCCGGGTTATTTTACTGCTGTCAAACCCTTTAAAGCCTTCTATTAATCCAAACAAAGTATTCTTATAACAGTTATCGCCCAGAAAAATGATAGCGCTTTCAGGGTTGTGCAGTAGTTTGCTTTTTAAGCTGTCAAGTGTCTCTCCGGTTATTTCATCTTCACCTGCATCTCCAACCAAATAGAGTTTAAAATCGGGACTCTGGGCTAAAACATGGGCAGAGATAAAAATAGAAATAATGAATAAAATCCTGCGAAACATGTTTGGTTAATTCAAGTTTATGCCGTAAAAATAACTTTTCTTACGAATCTATTTTCTTCTTGCCCAAAGTACACAACAACAAACCATATTGGCAAACAATATACAGGAAGGATAGAGTGTTGTGGTAATGGAATAAGTTGAGATGGCAACAATATTAAAAGTACTCCAAATTACGCCTAATACAAATAATGAAAGGGTTTCTGAATAGGGCTCTGAATAAGCTTTTCGAAGGGTTGGTAAAAAACCCACAAAATCAATTATAGTAATTAATATTACCGACAGAACAGGGTTATGCAAGAATGCATAGACAGCAATAGCAGCTAAGGCCCCAATCAGACATGCGGTATCGAAGGTGGTTATATTTTTTGTTCCATATTTTAAGGAAAGAAGGAAAATGAATGCGCAAAAAAAGGCCCCAACTGTTAATGCCAGCGCCCCGATACCTGCCCCATTATTGAACATGGCCACAACACCAGTAACCTGCAAAATGGTCCATATTAGCCAGGTGTAGCTATGCGGATGTGTTTTCTTGCGGAAAATATCTTTCAAATAAGGAAAGAAACTGATAACACTAATGGTGGTGGCTATTATTCCACAAGCGGTTTTGATAGTATCTGTTGCAATAGCGGCCATATTAATTACAATAATACAGTATTATCTATATATAGGTGCGTAACCTTATTTTTAGTGTTTCGTAAAATGAATCAACTCCTATTTTCTTTGCAAGAATCCCTAAACTCTTCGTATTTTCGCTTATAGTAATAAACTTTATATTTCTTTTATGGGTAGAAAGACATATGTATCCGCAAGTGCTTTGTTGATTTTTATTTCTATTCTGTTGCTTTCTGCAACTAATGACAATAAGCGTAAAGGCTTTGATGTGAAGGCACTCGAAAAATCGCTATGCTATATACCAATGGGCACTTATATGTTTAATGACAGCAGCCAACTTTCGGATAATAAAATAAAACCCAAGATGATTAGCCTTAGTGCTTTTTATATGTGTAATCATGTTGTAACTAATGAAGAGTACGGTGTATTTCTGACAGATTTAAAAACTGCCGACCCTTCACTTTATTCTATAATGCTGCCGGATACGCTTGTATGGAAGCATAAATCCGGTTTTATGGACGATTTGGTGAAATATTATTTCAGGCATCCTTCATATCAGGATTATCCGGTTGTGGGGGTATCGCATGAACAGGCTGAAGAATACTGCAAATGGCTCACACAACGATACATGAAAGAACCTAATCGCAAATTTAAAAATGTAGTATTTCGCTTGCCTAACCTTTATCAATGGGAATGGGCTGCACGTGGAGGACTTACAGAGAGCCCCTTTCCATGGTCAGGCACGTACACTGTTAAGTATGATAAGAGATATAAAGGACTTATACCTTTGGCCAATTATATCCATACCCCTGAACAATACATAAAAAGAGCAGGTGATACGGGCAAATTGGAAATAACTGATGCCGGTTTTATGTATGGATTTGGTGCCGCAAGTGAACTTAATAATGCTGCTAATATAACATCACCTGTATTATCTTATTGGCCCAATGGCTATGGATTATATAATATGGCCGGAAATGTGGAGGAATTTGTATCGGAAATAGGAATAGCTAAAGGCGGCTCCTGGTTTGAGCCTGCCTATTATTTGCAGGTTTGGGTTGAAGATCATTATAAAAATGCTCAATCTGTATCAGACTATTGTGGCTTCCGCGTTTCCATGAAGGTAGAGAATTAAACCGGACTATAAATGTTTTGTCAGAACTACCGCATTTATTGAATACAGGTAAAATTTAGTATTAATTTTATTGGCTTGTATGTAGCTAAACTGGAAATGAAACAGGGTGCTGTCAGATCCGGTTACTTCATAAATAAACTTATCGTTCGGTACTATAAGGGTGTATAAGCTATTCGTGGAGTCTAATTGGTTACGCAAGCCGCTAACAAAGCCGGAAATATCTACTATGGCTATGAATTTTCTGTGGTTCATCAATGCATATCTACAGGGAAAATGATAGGGAATAAATGAGAGGCTATCGCCTCCAATTACTAAGTTACCTGAACATTTGGTTGTGTCTAACAATGATGAATCGGAGTTATTGGGGCAGTAATATGAAAACTGCGAATAGTAATCGAATCCTTTCACTAGTATTGACGCGGGGGTTGTTGATGCTGTAAGTTCAAAATTTCCGCTGGAGGAATAATTATAGGATTCGTAAATACCCATAATTGTAAGCAGCGTATCTGCTTTATACTTATACCCAAAGGTATTATGTATGGAATCAATATGAATGGTAAACCAAGGTTGAAGCATATCAATTGAATTAGATTCTTCCAGATACCCCATAATGGAACTTATATCCTCTCGTGTTGAATCATTTAACTTTTTAGTCGCTTTAATAATCTTTCCGTTAACAAGAATGCCATTGGTTATCAATAATTTTTCAAGCCTGTTTTTCTGGCTGTGCCTTGATACGCTGAAAGCTCCCCAGGGCCCGGCTGAAGTAAGTATTGCAATAGCGAACAAGGTAACAGGTATAATTTTTATATTTTCTTTTTTGCTTAATAAGAAATAAGATGCAATGATTACCAGCCAGGCAGCAAGCACCAGAATAAAATAACGGTTTTCAGTAATTCCATATTCAGCGATACGCTGGTAAATAGAAATTCCCAGCAAAATTATTAAGGGGTACAGGGCCACATAAAACCATTTGGAAAATATTTTAATCCATTTATTTTCCTCCGTGTCTCTTAAAGGATATATTAGCAATAGGGAGAGAATTCCCATGAAGGAAAAGCTAACAATCAAATAGGAAACATACCCCTTGGGCAGGTTCCAGTGGATGATTATTTTACCGAAATAAACATAAAGAATGAGGAGATATAACGTTATTAGCGGCAGCAAAACAAATTGTGTAAATGCTTTAAGCCCTTTGGGATAAGAGATGTCATTTTCCAATGCTGACAAGTCTTTAGGTACACCTGCCAGAAAAATAAAGGTATTTAAAACTCCCGCAAGTACATACCATATGTATAAATATTTGGTGTATTCTATTTTAAAATGAAGCAGTTCATCTATCAGCCAGAAGGCAAGAGCAATACCTCCGTATAACACGCTTGTGTAAAGGGCCGATAATAGAAAACGCAGAAAGAGAGTTTTGTTGAATTGCCAGAACCCGTTTATTTGATTGGAACTTGTAAATGCTGAAAAAGCGACAAATAAATGAGCGGCTATTATATAAAGCGAGTAACGGGTGAATGAATCAAGGTTAAAATTTTCATATTTCTCTATTGAAAAATAATAAGCCAGTATAAAAGCCAGCGTAATAAATTGTGCTAGTATCTTTCCTTTCAGGGAGTATTCTTTTGCTTCCGATAGAAGCGTGGTGGCAAGGAACAAGCTTAGTCCAAGTGCGCTGCACATAGAAAGTTTAGTCCAGAAAAAAGAATAAGGATCTTTAAAATTCAGGCCCTGATGAGTAATGTAAGTGAAAGAAGCAGTGAGTAAAAACGCACTGATTACCACAAAAGGAAATCGCTTTACTATACTGCCAATTTGGGTCAGGAGTGATTTAATGCTTGGCAGTTTTATCATAAAGGATTTTATTATAGAACAAATATAAAGAAGAAAAGACTCCGGATGAACTATAAAAAAAAAGGGCACCCTATTGGATGTCCTTTTTATACAGATTAAGGTAAGATCCAGTCGGTAAATTACTTAATTAAACTTGTCTATATAATGATGGCAATAAGGTGTTGTACCTTCATGGTCATAATGATGTTGATGATACTCTTCTGCCGGGTAGAAGGTGGTTGCCTGTTTAAGGGACGTGGCAACTTTCATTCCTTTCTTTGTAAGCTTGTCAATCAGATTTTGGGCTATTTGTTTTTGAGAGTCGTTTGCATAAAATACAACCGACATATATTGTTGACCAATATCAGGCCCTTGTCCATTGGTCTGGGTAGGATCGTGTATATCGAAAAATAGTTTCGCCATTTCTTCATAGCTGGTAATAGTAGGGTCATAGGTAACCTGAATTGCTTCATAATGCCCTGATGTATGGCTGCAAACCTGCTCGTAGGAAGGATTTGCAACATGTCCGCCAATATATCCAACAACGGTGTTGGTTACGCCTTTGGCTTTTTCAAAATAATATTGCATACCCCAAAAGCAACCACCTGCAAAAATGGCTGTTTCAAGGTTTTTATTCTGGCCGGGGGATGTGTTTTGAGTCATAGTATCTGGTGTGTTTTTAGCTGAGTTAGACGGGTCATTTTTAGAGGAGTTTCCGCAACCGTAAATACTACTTGCAAAGGTACATATTAGTGTTGCAGCGGTAAGTAGCAGGCGATTTTTCATGGGTTAAAATTTTAATAGTATCTAAGTTACGATGTCTTTGAGTAATTGGATTTATAAATATGTTTAAGAATGTTAAATAGGTAAATTAAATTGTTCCCATTACATACATTTCGCCCTTAGGTGTTGGGTTTCCACCTTCCTTTTCGAGGGTTATTGCAAATGCCTGTGCATTGTCAACATCTTTCATGGCATGTAATCCATTGCCCATGGTTAACATACCTTCGCTAACCGGTTTTCCGTCAACAATGGCCCAAAGCTGATATTGCATTCCTTGCGGAGCCGCAGGAAGTTTATCTATTTCCACATATACTTTTTTGTCTGCCGGACACCAGCATACCATTGCCTTGGATTCCGGTGCAGCTTTTAATCCTTTTAATTCCACTATTTTATACATGGGATCTTTCAAAATAGCAGCATCGCTTTGCAATTGAGCTAAGCCGGAGGAAATAACTTTTATACTATCGGAAAGTGCTGAATTTTCTTTATTCATTATACTTAGTGAACTGTCCAGTTTGCCGGCCCTTATTCCAAAATGGATTGCGAAACCCCCACTTACTAAAACCAGGAACGATGCAGCTATTGACCAATAAGAAAAATTCTGCTTGTTGGCATGAGTTGTATTATGGATGCTTTTTATGCCCGTGGGGGAAGATGTTATTGTTTCGTTAATAATCCTTTTAAATATTTTTTCCTTTAAATAGGAGGGTGGCTTTATACTGTATTCGGAAGTATACATATTTATGGCTTTTTCTATATCCTCTAATTCCAGTTTTATTTCAGGATATAAAGAGGCATACTTTTCCACTTCCTTCCTTTCTTCAGGGCTGGCAAGACCAAGAACATAGGCTTCTAACAATCCCGATGCAATGTATTCGTTGCTGTTCATTTTATAGCTTCGTTCTCCATAAAAATTTCTCTTAGCTGGCCGATTGCTGCCCTGATGCGTGTTTTTACAGTTCCAATAGGTATATTTAATTCTTCCGCTGCTTCTTCCTGTGTATATCCCTCAAAATAAAGCTTGTCAATAAGTTGCCTGTATTCCGGTTTCATTTTACTAACCAAAGTTTTCAATCCAATGTGATCTGGATAGATAGTTATACTATGCTGTTTATTTATATTATTTACGGAATTATCGAGGCTCTGGATTTGGCTTTTAATCTTATGTCCTTTTACTCTGAGGCTATCAATAGCCGAGTTCCGGGCTACATTAATGAGCCAGGTATAAAGCTTACCCTTAGACTTGTCGTAAGAAGATATATTTTTCCATATTTTAACAAATACTTCCTGAAGAACGTCTTCCGCATTTTCCTGTGATTCTACAATTCGCACAATCACTCCGAATAACGCTGCAGAATAGTTATCGTACAGAAAACCCAATGCATTCTGGTCACCGTTTTTCAACGATGCTACTAATTCTTCTTCTGTAAACTTCTTGTCGTTCAAAATTGGCGTATTAATTCACGTTGTAAATATATGTACTTTCTTGATTTCGATAATATGGAATTATTATTTATCTTCGCCACCCTATCTAACTAATTCATTAAAGCTATGCCAAACGGCACAAATTCATTAATTGAACAAAAATATTCCAAGCTAAATACCATCATAGGGTGGTGTGTGTTTTTTATTGCCGTATTTGTTTACTGGAGTACGGTGGAACCCACCGCCAGTTTTTGGGATTGCAGCGAAAACCTTGCCGTATATTACAAGCTGGAAGTAGGTCACCCACCGGGTGAACCCTTTCTTCAATTATTTCAACATATTGTATCTTTGTTAAGTTTTGGAGACGTACATAAGGTAGCTCCTGTTGTAAACCGGTGTTGTGGCGTATTAAGTTCATTTACCATCTTATTTCTTTTTTGGTCAATCAGTTTTTTCGCCAAAAAAACTATGACCCGCAAAGGCGAATTGACGGATGCCACCATGTTAGCTGTGCTGGGCAGTGCATTTATTGGAGCTGTGAGTTTTATTTTCGCCGATTCGTTTTGGTTCTCGGCCGTGGAAGCCTCCGTATGGTCGGCTTCGCTTTTTTCTTCCACACTTATGTTTTGGTGCGCTACTAAAATGTCCAGTTCAAAAGAGCCGGAACGTTGGGTTGTTTTCATCAGTTTTTTAGTAGGATTATCTATTGGCGTACATATGCTTTGTATATTGGTAATTCCGGCTATCGTGTTCTTATACTTTTACAGGGACAATCAAAACAGTACAACCCCGAAATGGGCTTCAGCTCTGCTAAAAATGGTTACCAAAAACGAAGACAAGCAAAGGCTTCTGGCCGCTTCGGTAGCAGCTATTGTAATACTTGGTGCTGTAAAATCATTGGTTATACCGGGCTTAATTGCTGCGGCAACATGGTTTGAGCTTTTCTTTGTTAATTCAATCGGGTTGCCGTTTAACAGCGGTGTTCTTATTTACGGGCTAACCATAGCCGCTTTGATAGTATGGGGACTTATGTATGCCAAAAGGAATAATAAGCCGGGCACACACATTGCAGTTATGTGCATTGCCGTTTTGTTTCTTGGTTACAGCACCTATATAATGATAGTAATTCGCGCCAATGCCAATCCTCCGTTAAATGAAGGAGCCCCTACCAATACCTTAACACTGAAGGATTATCTGGATCGCAAGCAATACGGAGACTTTCCGAGTTTCTATGGCCAATATTATACAGCGCCTGTTATAGGATACAATGATGAAGGACCTGTATACATAAAGGATGAAAAGAAAGGTAAGTATGTTGTAGCGTATGAAAATGAATCGGGAAAGTATGCGCCGGAGTTATGCGGTATATTTGCCCGCGAATGGGATGGTTCTGAAGGACATCCGCATGGATATAGGAATTGGGGCGGAACCGACTTTGACAAGATACCATATACTGATCAGGAGGGTAACAGACAAGTTATAGATCGCCCGAAATTTATTTCCAATAATCTTCACTATTTCTTTAGGTATCAGTTGGGTTTTATGTATTTCCGTTACCTGTTATGGGATTTTTGCGGAAGGCAGAATGATATACAAGGACTTGATCCTCCGGATAACCTGCATGGAAACTGGATTACAGGAATTCCTTTTATTGACGGATTATGGGCGCCACAAGATAACCAACCTGTTGAACTTGCGAAAAACGGTGCACGCAGCGCAATGTATGGAATACCTTTAATTTTAGGATTATTGGGCTTCTTTTACCACGCAAAAAAAGACCCTAAAAGATTCACCATCGTATTGGCCATGTTTTTTTTCACAGGAATTGCCGTTATTTTGTTTCTGAACCAAAAGCCTTATGAGCCAAGAGAAAGAGATTACTCTTATGTCGGTTCTTTTTTTGCCTTTTCCATCTGGATTGGCTTAGGTGTACTTGCATTATTTGACCTTATTTCTGAAAAGCTTGCCGCTGATGAAGGGCGCAAAAAGATGCTGGCTGTTCTTACAACGGTAGTATGTCTTATAGTTCCTGCACTTATGGCACATGCCGAATGGACCAGCCATGACCGGTCAAAACGAACTACCACCCGGGATCTGGCTATCGATTATTTGCAATCCTGTCCACCGAATGCCATATTATTTGCCGATGGGGATAATGATACCTTCCCGCTCTGGTATGCACAGGAAGTAGAAGGTATACGTACCGATGTTCGGGTTTGTAATTTGGAGCTTCTTGGAATGGGTTGGTATGTTGATCAAATGAATCATAAAGCATATACCTCCGACCGTATGCCTTTTTCTCTCACACATGACGAATACAGGGACGGTACACGCGACTATCTTCTGTATTATGATAACCCCGAAGGAAGGCTACATAAACCGGGCCAATATATTGATTTGTCAACGGTGATTGATTTTATAAAAAGCGATAACGCAGCAGATAAAATCGAAATGTCGAACAGGCAAATGGAAAACTACCTTCCTACCAAAAAATTCAAATTGTCTGTTGATAAGGCCGAGGTAATCAGCAGCGGCGTAATAGACAAAAAGCTATATGATAGCATCCCTTCTGAAATAGATTGGGATTTTTCGGGAGGAAATATTACAAGAAGTACATTGATGGTGCTTGATGCAATAGCTCACAACGATTGGAAAAGACCTATGTGCTTTGCCGTTACTTCGGGATCAGAAGCTTATATGGGCCTTCAACGATATTTCCAATTACAGGGAATGGTTTACTTGCTTACCCCTATAAAAAATTTAGGGGCCAATGTTCGCGATAATCCACGTGTAGGAGTTGACCAGATGTATGATAATATGGTTAATAAATTCCATTGGGGTAATATGGGAAGCGGTATTTACCTGGATGAAAATATCCGCCGAATGGCTACGGAGCTCAGATATCAGGCTAGTACCCTTGCGGATGCTTTATTAAATGAAAACAAGAAAGATTCTGCCATTAAGGTTTTGAACATGTGTATGGATTCCATATCGGAAAAAAGTTGCCCCTATGATGGTTCTATTGTAATGATTGACAGGTGTTACTATCAAGCAGGTGATGTGGCAAAAGGAGATGCGCTGGCTAAGGAGATTTTTGCAGTTAATGAGAAAGACCTCATTTATTACAATACGCTTACCGGATTTAGTGCCAGCTATTATTCAGACTTTACACAACAATACGAATCAATTCTTGAGTCGCTGGGTTATTATTCTCAATTATATAAACGAGATGCGCTTGAAAAGGAATTTCAGTCGCGATTAGAAAGCCTTAATAAGCTAGGACTTTTAAAGGGGCAGCAGCGACAATAGCTTACGAATAAAAAGCGTAGTTATAACTTAGTTAATGGGCCGGTATACAATACCGGCTCTTTTTTTTGCGTCGATGATTATAAGGAAAAAATTCCCTTATTATCATTTATGTATGATATATATCATGTTATAATATGATACATATTGACGCACAGGTTATATTTAATAAGCATTTTTGTAAAAGTTAAAAGAAAGTTCTAACCATAAAATTAAAGGAAGCATGTTAAAGAAAGTTACCGGAATGTTTTTTCTGTGTATGGCCTCAGGCGTATTTGCACAGAATGTCGGCATAAATACTACTGGTGCAACTCCAAGTAGAAATGCAATTTTAGATTTGAATACAGGCAATGCCTATGATATGGGCCTCCTGATTCCCCATGTAACATTGGGCGCTTCATTAGCTACATTTAGTCCGCCTATTATAAATGCAGCAACTACTATGGACACAGGCTTGATGGTATATAATATGAATGGCTCACAACCCATCGGGTATTATTATTGGAGCGGTTCAACCTGGGTAAATGTTTCGGCAGCAAACAACGCCTGGCTGCTTACAGGAAATTCAGGAACTACAGTAGGAACAAATTATATAGGCACCAATGACAGCGTTCCCTTTGAAATAAAAGTCAACGGTAAGCAACGGATGCTATTTAATATTAACCACTCCTGTATTAGTGCTGGATTAGGTGATTTGGGCAATATTACAACAGGGCATAATAATGACGCCTGGGGTAATTATGCCCTTGTTAATAATACTACGGGCGATTATAATTCGGCAGTAGGTGGACGTTCTTTATACAGCAATATTTCGGGATGGGGTAACAATGCACATGGGCATGAAGCTCTTTTCAGTAATACAACGGGGCATTCAAATTCTGCCATAGGCGACAGCACTTTATATAAAAACACCACGGGTATTAATAACACAGCTATAGGTATTCTTGCCTCTTTTTCCAATATGACTGGATCCAGTATAACTGCAGTAGGTGATTATGCAGGTTATTCTAACCTGAATAGCAGGATTACAGCCATTGGCGATAGCGCACTTTATAATAACACTACAGGTGCCAATGAAGCCGTTGGTTTTGGTGCCTTATTAAACAATACAACAGGTTCGCATAATACTGCCATAGGAACTCGAGCCTTGCAGGCCAATATAACAGCAAGCGGTTCTTTTGCGGCAGGTCACTATGCGGGTTATAATTCAAATGCCGATTATGTTGTATTTATAGGTGATAGCGCCGGATACTCCAATATATCAGGTATAAGAAATACAGCGGTCGGTTACCAGTCTTTAGGGTTGACCACCACCGGAAATAGTAATACAGCGTTAGGGTATACATCTCTTTATCATAATATAGCCGGAGGGCAAAATACGGCCATAGGATATCAGGCCGATTATTCGGGAACCGGCTATTTTGGTACAGCAACTGGATATAATTCCATGGCGGCGACTACCTCGGGCTTCTACAATACAGCAGATGGCTGGAGTGCATTAACTTCTAATCAAACCGGAAGCAGTAACACAGCTATTGGTAGCAATGCAGGATATAATAATACAGCAGATCAAGGCGTATTCATTGGAGATAGCGCTTTTTATGGCAACACCACAGGAACAGGCAATACAGGTGTAGGGTATGCAGTAGGAGCTTCCAATGCTACAGGTGTTGACAACACTGCAACAGGTTATCAAGCACTCTATACCAACAACAGCGGAAACTGGAATACAGCTCTGGGTTATGAAGCACTTTATAAAGATATTACAGGCAGCTATAATACGGCTATCGGATATAATGCACTTTATACAAATACCGGAATCAACAATACGGCCACTGGTTATAACGCACTTTCTTCCAATACTATAGGCTCACAGAATACGGCTACCGGGGTTAATGCACTTGGATTTACTACCTATGGAGGAGGTAATACAGCTGACGGCTATCGCGCACTTGTCAGTAACACTACATTAAGCGGTAATACTGCAATTGGTGACAGTACCATATATACACAAGTATATGGCACTACTTTTAACAGTGGTAACGTTGCAGTCGGCAATTCAGCGCTTTTTGCAAATAATCCAACTTCAACATCCAACGGTAATCAAAACACTGCTGTTGGAGAATATGCTATGCGCTATAATTCTACAGGAAACTTAAATACTGCCGAAGGTTATTCTGCACTTTACGGTACAACAACAGGTAATAATAACACAGCGTTGGGTTATAATTCACTAAGTGCTAACACGGCAGGAAGTTATAATACAGCGATTGGTTCCGGAGCTAACGTATCCTTTAATGGTTTTACCAATGCCACCGCAATTGGCGCGGGAGCCACAGCAACTGCAAGCAACACCATGGTATTTGGAAATAGCGCTGTTACACAACACGAATTTACAGGAGCTTTTATGCCTTATTATGGTGCTGCATATAATGCAGGTGCCATTGGGCAAGCTTTAATTTCACAAGGGGCGGGAGTGGCACCTCAATGGGGTTCCATGGGTGTTGGATCTGGTGGAACAGGTTCTTCCACTTATAATCCGAATGCGCTGATTTTTGAAGGACCCACTTCCACATCACCGCTTACAAGCACCACTAATATGACATGGAATAGCAATCATAATACACTTGTTTTAGGAAATGGAACATTTCAAAGCTTCTCCAGCGCTAATTTCTTTGGGAGTGTAAACAGCTATTATCAATTACTATTGCAAAACACCAACAACGGTGGAAATGCAAGTACAGACTTAATAGTAAACGATGATCAGGACAGCACCCATTATGGAGATCTGGGTATAAATTCTTCTACCTATAGTCAGGGTGGCTATTCAGTTCAAAGTCCGGGAGATGTATATTTTTATAGTAATAAATCAAACGTAGATATTGGTACGGTTAATGCTGCCGCCAATGGTGTTGATAGTATTAAATTTACCTGCGGAGGCTTAAACAAAAGTAATTTAACGGAAGTTATGTCGCCTGCCGGGATAACTACACAAGTACATTTTGCAGCCGATTCGCTTGTAATACCGATTCATACGGGTATTTATACCCCAAAATACATTGGCGAAACGTGGATTTACCAACATGCAGGTGATACTACACAATGTTTTTGCATAAATACGTCGAGTGGGAGAAAGGTCGATAGCGTTTCCCTGGGTTCCAGCATTGGATGGACAAGCGCTATAACCGGATAT
>Ga0302140_10001392_pt1 | contig 31494 bp, 22 predicted proteins | sample I_Bog_E1_1_FD_202095 | JGI IMG/M metagenome (GOLD analysis project Ga0302140, IMG submission 202095) | Peat permafrost microbial communities from Stordalen Mire near Abisko, Sweden - I_Bog_E1_1 | ecosystem: Environmental > Terrestrial > Soil > Wetlands > Peat | place: Sweden: Abisko, Stordalen... | reverse complement strand
GTGTTCGGGTTCAAGTACTCCGGTAGACCCAACACCCCGGCGCTCACGATGATCGATTCCATTCCGGATGTGGAAAAATCGCAACGCCTTCAAGTATTGCTTGACCGTCAAAGAGAAATCCAGAGAGTCAACTATGCCAAGCATTTGGGACAGATAATGGAAGTGATGGTTGAGGGCATGAATCCTGCCAGGGGCCAGGTTACCGGGCGCAGCAGTCAGAACAAGCCGGTAAATTTCACCTGTGGACAACCGATCGCGCCAGCCCCGGGCAACTACATGCAGGTGAAGATTACGTCAACGCACCCCAACAGCCTCGTCGGCGAAAGCATCTGAGGCAATGAGGCGCCAGGGAAGAAGGCAACCATGGATATCGAGGTGAGAATACGCGGGCTGATGATGGATCCCTCCACCAACATGCCCATTATCGTGCTCAAGGATGTTGCTTCTGAGACCGTGATGCCCATCTGGGTAGGCTTTTTCGAGGTCAAAGCGATATCCGATGAGATCGAGAAGATCGCCTCAGCTCGTCCGATGACTCACGATTTGGCCAGAAATCTCATCCAACACTTGAATGCAAAGCTGGAACGTGTTGTTATTAATGAACTTAAAAATGATACGTTCCTGGCCGTCTTGTTCCTGCGGCAGGGAGAAGAAAGCATCACGGTTGACTCCCGGCCTTCCGATGCGATCGCGCTGGCCCTCCGCGCAGACTGCCCGATTTACGTGTCCGAGCAGGTACTCCAGTCTGCCAAATTGAACACCTCCGGCCCCCCTGAAGGCCCCACGGCCGAGCAATTGCGCGGTTGGCTCGAAGGCTTGAATGACGAAGATCTCGGCCGCTACAAAATGTAAACCCGTTTCCGAGTGATGTCCCCCATGAAGTCATTTAATTCCTCACGCCGCTCCGTGTTGCGGCTGCTCTCCGGTTTTATCTTGCAACGCCCATTGCTTGCATATTCCGCACCAGAACCGTTGCCAAATGAGGAGTTTGCCGCAATTGAGCGTCGAATTGGCGTCCGGCTCGGTGTTTCCGCGCTCGATACCGCTACCGGGCGGAGGCTTGAACATCGAGCTTCGGAGCTATTCGCCATGTGTAGCACCTTCAAGTTTCTTTTGGCTGCCAGTATTCTGAAGCGCGTAGACTCCGGAACGGAAGACTTGAAACGATCTATCGCATACAGCCAGAGAGACTTACTGGAATATGCTCCGGTAACGCAAGCGCACGTCCAAGAGGGCGCAATGACCGTCGGCGACCTCTGTGCCGCGGCGATTGCAGTAAGCGACAACGCCGCTGCCAACCTCTTATTGGCCCAGATTGGCGGACCAGCGGGTTTGACAGCATTTATTCGCACCCTCGGGAACCAGGTAACGCGCCTCGATCGTATCGAGCCCGAACTAAATAGCGCAATCGCCGACGATCCTCGCGACACCACCAGCCCAACAGCCATGGTGGATTCCATGCAAAAGCTGCTCCTGGGCGATGGTTTGTCGGCGCAAAGCCGAGTTCAACTAGCGACCTGGCTCGAGAAAAGTTCAACCGGTGGAAACCGGCTGCGGGCCGGAATACCTTCAAACTGGCGAGCTGGCGACAAGACAGGCACGGGCGACAACGGTGCGCTCGGCGACATTGGAATCTTCTGGCCGCCCAACAAGCCACCCATCCTCATCGCCGCTTACGTAATGGAGGGGAATGCTACAAGGGAAGCGCGTGAGAGGGCGATTGCTTCCGCGGGAAAGCTTACAGCACAGGTCTTATGGGGGAAGTTCTAAATACGCATTGCGACTATACAGAATATCCGTTATCAGACATCATCTATTTTTTCACAAGTATTACTTAGGCTAGCTCGCGTCTCCTTGCATCCCACTCCCAGGCACTTTTCACCTCATCCTGGGAGAACCGATGACTTCGTCCCCAATTCAGCGAATCCTTACGCAGATCTGGTTCATTATCATCGCGGTTCTCGCTATCACCGTACTCTATCTCGCCAAAATCCTCCTGCTTCCGCTTGGATTTGCCGTCCTCTTCACCTTCCTTCTCACTCCCGTCGTCGCCTTCCTCGAACGCCTTCGACTGCCTCGCCCTATTGCCGCCCTCTGTGTCATCGTTGCCTTTACCACCCTCCTACTCGTAGCTACGTGGACGCTTTTTACGCAATTCGTCGCCATTGCCAACGTTCTTCCAACCTACGGAGGAAACATCTCTCAAAAAATGCAAGCCCTTCACAGCCCCAGCAACTCCGCTTACAGCCGGGCACAGCGTGAAATTCAGAAAATCACTGAAGAACTTGGAATTGCCAACTCCACCGGCGCCATTCCTCCCCCCGGCCAGACTGACACTGGCCCAGTCGGCGCCAGCCCCGAACATCCCATGCATGTCCGTGAAGTCGGCCGCCCCACTGGTCGTCTCGATCAACTCGGCGGCATCGTCGAGCCCCTCGCCACCGCGATGCTCGCCGTCGTCTTCACCTTCTTTGTCGTGTTGCAGCGCGAAGACCTTCGCAATCGCCTGATTCGGCTCACCGGCGACTGCAATCTCTCCCTCATGACGCAGGCCATGAACGACGCCAGCCGCCGCATTTCCCGCTACTTCCGCCTTCAGGTCACCGTCAACGTCGCCTATGGGGTGCTCGTTTGCGTCGCGCTTTACCTGATTGGCCTTCCTCATGCCTTCCTATTCGCCGTACTCGCCATTGTTTGCCGCTTCGTACCTTATATAGGAGCCCCCATCGCCGCACTCACCCCCACCTTGCTTTCCCTCGCTGTGTTTTCCGGATGGGGACCTTCCGCTGAGATCTTTGGTGTCTTCGTTGTCCTCGAAATCGTTACCGCCAACTACGTCGAGCCCCACGTCTACGGAAAACACACCGGCCTCTCCTCGCTGGCCGTTCTCATCGCAGCCGCTTTCTGGACTCTCATCTGGGGGCCGGTTGGTCTCATCCTCTCCGTCCCTCTTACCGTTTGCCTGGTGGTCATCGGCAGTCATGTGCCTTCGCTTGGGTTCCTCGCGGTCCTTCTCGGCGATCAGCCCGTCATCCCGCCTTACACCAGCTTCTTCCAGCGCATGCTCGCGCACGACAAACGAGAAGCCGTCAACATTCTCGAAAGTTCTTTCAAAAACGAATCTCTAGCCGCCGCCTATGACTCCATCCTCATTCCCGCTCTCACCCTTGTCGAAATGGAGCGGCAAAAAGGAGATCTGGAAGAGTCCACGGTCCGCTTCATCCGCAGCAGCACCTCCGAAATGGTCGACGAATTGGGTTTCCGCGCCCTGGAAGAAAATCATGAACAGCCTCGTGACCCATCTGACTCTCCGGACCCAACGAACGCCGCTGCAGTCCGTAGCCCCACGAATATTCTGGTCATCCCTGTCCGAGACGGATCCGACGACCTCATTTCCACCATGCTCGCCCAGGTTCTCGACCAGGCCGGCTTCCACGCAACGTCCATCCCCGTTCAGCGCATCGACGAGACCGTCTCCACCGTCATCCATGAAAGACCCGACATCGTTTTCCTCTCCGGAATGCCCCCAGTCGCCATGGCGCGCGCGCATCGGATTTTCCGCAGCTTGCGCTCCGCCACTCCAGCCCTGAAAATCATCATGGGGATTTGGCACTACAACGAAGATCCCATCAAGGCAGCAAAGATGATCTCCCGAACCGAAGATCTCCATATCTCCACGTCGCTTGCCGACGCCATAGCCGCGGCCCGTGCCCACATTGAGCCCAAACCCGCAGTCGCAGACCCGCTCGACGAGTCTCTGCAGCTAATAGCCACGCCCAACGATACTGCAGCATGAGTTTTGCGCAAACCGCGAAGGACCTTGCCCCAGTTTAAGTTCAGCTTAGTTCCGAATCCCCCCTAAAAGGGATTCAATCTCGAGCTTCTCTTCCGCGGACACCGGCAGCAAGGGTGAGCGGGCTCGGCCACCATAATAGCCATTGAAGTCGCAAGCGTGCTTGACGCCGCTTATTCCGAGCTCGCCTACAATCCGTTTTCCGGGGCCGGCAATGCGTGCCTGCTTTTCCGCCGCCAGTTTCAAGTCGTGATCCTTCCACGCCAAGTAAACCTCCTGGCATGCTTGCGGAGCGCACGCGGCGAATCCCAGAATTGCGCCCGACGCACCTGCCTCCAACGCTTCAAGCAGGATGCCGGACGAGCCCGTGAGGACCTGAAAACCGACTTCCTTGGTCCGTGTCTTGATCGGAGCAACGGGAGGCGCTGTTGCCATCGCCGTGCCGCCCGCCAGATCAACCGCGGATACAAATGTCCCGCTGCTTTCAATCCTGGCGGTTAACATCCGTCCGGTTACAGCCTCAAAGACCGGCGTAACGGTAGTCATCCGTCTGGGTGCGTTCCGGGTGGCTTCAACAGTTGCACCGATACGTTGAAGATTACCGCCGGAGTCTTTGATTCCAATAATGTTAGGGTGTTGCGATAACTCGCCGATCAGTTCGATCGGTATATCGTAGGGCGCACAGCGGGGGATGTTGTAAATCATCACCGGGAGCGGCGAGCGATCCGCCACGCTGCGGAAGTAGTGAAGCACCGCAGCCGGGGACATTTGGCTGGCATAATAGGTCGGCGTCCTGACAAGGACAGCGTCGTACCCGAACTGCGCCGCATCTTCAGCCATGTCAACCGTTGTCTTCACGCTTTCGTGCCCCACGCCGGCGATGAGCACCTTCTCCGGGGCTGCGGCTTCAGCGGCAACCCGCAGCACGTCGCGCGATTCGGCATCATTCAATGCCACAGCCTCGCCTGTCGAACCAAGCAGCAGAAGACCCGAAAGCAGGCTGCGCGAGTATCGAGAGACGTTGGCTTCAAGTTTGCGAAAATAGATCCGCTCGTCTGGGTAGAACGGCGTAGGAACCGCGGCGAAAATGCCCTCGATCAGCATATTTTTATTGTAGTGCCCTGCTGCAGGAATGACCCCTTACTGCTACTTGATTTCCATGGATATGCCGGCAACGGAGGAATTGCCTCGCAAGAAGCGCAAGGGCAAGGCGGATAGGCTATAGTCACTGAAAAGCATATTCATGCATTTACAGGAGCCGCTCGAATGGAGCCTTTGCTACAAGGGGATGAGGAGGCAAGGATTCCTCTGAAGCTCTCCCGCCAGGCGATCTGGTTCTTTGCGCATGCCGTCTTCGCGATTGGCTCGTGGCTTGCCCTGATGGCGCTGGGATATGCGCTCAATCCATCGGGAATTTCGCAGCTCGTCATTCTGTTGTTGTCGTTCGCGGTTCCTTTGCTGGTAGGGTTTGCTGTTACTTTGATCCGCCAGGACGAGATGGCTGCACTGGTCTGGCTGGTCGGCCTGATCTGGCTACTCATCATCAGCCTCTGGATTTTGGATATGCCGACGGGACCGAATGCCTGCCTGCGATGCGATGCAACGGAAAAGCTGATGCGAACGTTTTTCAGCCTTCCCCAACCGAGCGGCCTCATTGACAATGACGGGCCCTTTCTCGGAACTTGGCCCGCTGCCGCCCTGGTCGGCTACTCAATTGGAGCCCGTATGGCTCTCAAAAAGAAGAGCTAAGAACTGCTCCCAGGCGCTTTAGAAACCCTTGACGTGAAGCCAAAACACCACAATGGATGCGATCAAGCAGTAAATACCGAATAAATACCAGCGCCCGTTCTCCAGCCAACTGCTCAACCACTTCAACGCCAACCACCCGGAAAAGAATGAGAACACCAATCCAAGCAGGCAGGAAGAAAAAGCGGCGTGAAGGTCGATGGGGGTGCCAGCGGCAGCGGCAACGTGCGCAGACTTCAGCAGCCGCATCAATTCCAATCCGACCACTGGCGGGGTCAAAATCACAGCGAGCGCAAAGCTGAATCGTTCCGCTCCCTGCTTCGCCGCTCCTGCCAGCATGCCGGCGGATATCGTCGATCCCGATCTCGAAAATCCTCGAAATGGAAGGGCCAGGCCCTGGACGAACCCCATCCATCCAGCCTGCCCCATCGTAACCAGGCCGTCCGAGTCCGCCGGCAACTTGCCCGAACCGAACGCCAAGGTGGGGTCTTTCACAGGACGTCGTTCCACCAGTCCCGCGATCAGAATCAGAAGACCCGCCGCCGCCAGTGCCGGAGCTATAAGCTCAAGATGACTGAATAACTGCTCGATCTCAACCTTCTCCGCACCGCGAAACAGCGTCTTCTCGATGACGAACTTCAGCGCCTCGCCTACAATCGCCGTGATCACAGTCGCCCAAATCGCCAAAACCGCGAATCTCTTAAAGGCTCTGGCACTCGAAAAGTAGGCCTCCCTCCAGGTTTTCCAGAAAAATGCGATCACGGCAAACATAGTGCCGGTATGCAGCATCACTAACAAAAGCGTCATCTGCGGAGCGGAGGGATCAAGCCCCATCAGTTTCTCGGCGACAACAACGTGAGCGGAGCTCGAAACAGGCAACAGTTCAGCAAAACCCTGAACGATTGCCAGGATGATCACTTTAAGAATCGGCATAGTTAAAGTTTAACTGTTCGTCCCGATTGCCTTCAAAGCCTCAAACTCCAGTGTCCGCATGCAACTGCTGCAGCGCATAGACAGTGGTGTGCTGACGCTGCATGGCGGCGATTCCCTCGGCTGCGGCTTGTGCAGCGGCAATGGTAGTGATAGTGGGGATGCGCGCCAGAACAGCCGCACGCCGAATTGCCTTCTCGTCGAAGAATGTGTCTTGTCCGCGAGGGGTGTTGATAATCAGCTGAATACGATCGCCTTTGATTAGATCGACAACATTCGGACGGCCTTCTTTGACCTTGAAAACTCGTTCGACGTTGAGTCCGACACTCTCAAGGACATTCGCCGTGCCTTCTGTTGCCACAATCTTGAAACCTAGATGGACGTAGCGGCGGGCCAATTCCATGGCCGCTTCCTTATCGTGATCGTTAACGCTGAAGAAAACCGTGCCGCTGGAAGGAAGTACATGTCCAGCCGAGAGCTGCGCCTTGGCGAACGCCTCGCCAAAGGTGGCTGCCACACCCATCACCTCACCCGTTGAACGCATTTCCGGACCAAGAACCGTGTCCACTCCTGCAAACTTGTTCCAGGGAAATACGGGGGATTTCACGTAATAAAATGCGCCAGTTTCGAGATCCTTTCCGGCAGCCAATTGACTCGGGAGCAACTCGCTGAGTTTGCGGCCGGTCATAAGGCGCGCGGCAACTTTGGCCAGCGGTATTCCTGTTGATTTCGAAACATAAGGCACAGTACGCGAGGCGCGTGGGTTCACTTCGATGACATAAACGTGATCCTGCCCTTCGGCGTCGCGCTGAATGGCGAACTGCAAATTAACCAGCCCAACAACCTTGAGCGCGAGAGCCAACTTCCGCGTGTAGGTGCGCAGGACATCGAGCGTCTCAGGCCGAATGCCAACCGCGGGCAACACGCAGGAGGAATCGCCAGAGTGAATCCCGGCTTCCTCAATGTGCTGCATGATGCCCGCAATGATCACGTCTTCCGAATCGCAAAGCGCGTCCACGTCAACCTCGGTTGCGTCCATCAGGAAGTGGTCGACGAGCACAGGCCGCTCCTGAGAATACTCAACCGCCTGCTTCATGTATTGAGCAACAGCCTCGCCGTCGTAACAGATGACCATGGCTCGTCCGCCTAACACGTAGCTCGGACGAACGAGGACCGGATAGCCAATCCGTTCGCCAATAGCCAACGCCTCTTCGACGCTGGTGGCAGTTCCGCCGCGCGGCTGAGGGATTTCCAACTCCTCAAGCAGCTTGCCGAAGCGCTTCCGATCTTCGGCAAGGTCAATCGATTCCGGAGAAGTCCCGATGATCGGGACCCCAGCAGCCCTCAGTCGTTGTGCCAAATTCAGCGGAGTCTGCCCGCCAAACTGCACAATCATGCCAATCTGTGCGCCTGACGCAGCCTCGTGATTGTAGACCGCGAGCACATCCTCCAAAGTCAGTGGCTCAAAGTAAAGCCGGTCGCTAGTGTCATAGTCGGTCGAAACCGTCTCAGGATTGCAGTTGACCATGATGGTTTCATAGCCATCATCTTTGAGCGCGAAAGCAGCGTGGCAGCAGCAGTAATCGAACTCAATTCCCTGACCAATGCGGTTCGGCCCCGACCCAAGAATTATGATCTTCGGCGTCTGTGTCGGCGGAGCCTCATCCTCTTCGTCATAGGTCGAATAGAGGTAGGGCGTCATCGATTCAAACTCCGCCGCGCACGTGTCGACGAGCTTGAACACCGGCCTGATTCCCTTGCTCTCGCGCAGTTCCCTCACCTGCTGCGTTCCGGCGTGCCCTTCAAGATTCCACTCCGCGGCAATGCGCTCGTCGCTCAGGCCCAGGCGCTTGAGATGGCGCAAGTGCTCTTCGGTAATGCCCTCTGGAGTTGTAGCGGAAATCTTGCCTTGTTCCAACGTAATTTCGCGAATCTGGTGCAGGAACCAAGGGTCCATGCCAGTGAAACGCGCCACTTCTCGCACGGTCATGCCGCGTTCGAAGGCGAAGCGGATGTAGCCAAGGCGTTCTGGTTGCGGCGTAACGAGCTTCTGAGTCAACCGGCGCGGTTCGAGATTGATTTCAGAGCCGGTCTTCTTGCCAGTTTCGAGAGCGCGCCATGCCTTCATCAGCGCCTCTTTGAAGGTGCGCCCAATGGCCATCACTTCGCCGACGGACTTCATCTGCGGCCCAAGCGTGTCATCCGAACCAGGGAATTTTTCGAACTGCCACTTGGGGATTTTCACGACTACATAATCGATCGTCGGCTCGAAACATGCCGGCGTCTTGCGCGTAATGTCGTTAGGAATTTCGTCGAGCGTGTAGCCCACGGCAAGCTTGGCTGCAATCTTGGCAATCGGAAATCCCGTAGCCTTTGACGCCAATGCCGAGGAGCGCGAAACACGCGGATTCATCTCGATCACGGTCATGCGGCCGTCGATAGGATTGACGGCAAACTGCACATTAGACCCGCCGGTCTCGACGCCGATTTCCCTCATCACAGCAATCGCCGCATCGCGCATCTTTTGGTACTCGCGATCCGTAAGCGTCTGCGCCGGAGCGACCGTAATAGAGTCGCCGGTATGCACGCCCATCGGATCAAAATTCTCAATCGAACAGATGATGATGACGTTGTCCGCGAGGTCGCGCATCACCTCAAGCTCGTATTCCTTCCAACCCAGAACGCTCTCTTCAACGAGGCATTCATGGACGGGAGAAAGATCGAGACCGCGAGCCAGAATCTCCATCAGCTCTTCACGGTTGTAAGCAATGCCGCCGCCAGATCCGCCCAGCGTAAAGCTTGGCCGAATGAGCACAGGAAATCCAAGCTTGCCCGCGAAGTCGAGCCCGTCGCGAAGATTATTCACCAGCGCCGATTTAGAAACTTCAAGGCCAATGCGGATCATTGCATCTTTGAAAAGCAGGCGATCTTCCGCCTTCTTGATAGCCTCAAGCTTCGCGCCAATCAGCTCGACATTGTACTTGTCGAGGATGCCGGCGTCGGCCAGATCGACGGCAAGATTCAGAGCCGTCTGCCCACCGACCGTAGGCAGCAGGGCAAAGATACCTGAGCCAGGTTTATCGGCAAGCATCTTGGACTCGATGCGAATGATTTCTTCGACGTACTCCCGCGTCAGCGGCTCAATGTAAGTGCGATCGGCAAGCTCCGGATCGGTCATGATAGTGGCGGGGTTGGAATTCACCAGCACCACCTCATAGCCCTCCTGCCGCAGCGCCTTGCACGCCTGCGTGCCGGAGTAGTCGAACTCGGCCGACTGGCCGATCACAATCGGCCCGGAGCCGATCACCAGGATCTTTTGTATGTCATTTCTGCGTGGCATTGTCTTGAATTGCTTTCTGGTTTTCGTTTTTACTGTTGCTTTGAAAGGGCACGACTCCAGTCGTGCCGCTAGCGACTCCAATAAAGTTGTTGGGCTTCAGCCCAGGACTGTTCTGGCTTTGAAAGGGCACGACTTCAGTCGTGCCGCTAGCGACTCCAACAAAGTTCTCGGGCTTTAGCCCCTGAGGGATGGGGTCCAGCTTCCAGCCTGGATACGCCGACGAGTATCGGTATTCCGCCGACTCTGCACATAAATGCTTCTTGACTGGATTCAAATGGATGTAATGAACATGCTTGTCGTAGTCCTCGAAATCTCGAATTCTGTGGTCTGAAAACCCGCGACGCCAAATCTCAGCATTCGATCCAAGTTCCTTCTTTGCACGAAAAGAGAATCCGCCCTTGACGAGTTGGACCGACCTTTCAAGCGCATTCATGGGAGTAATCAACAGGTGAAAATGATCGGGCATCAGGACGAATTCGTGTAACAGATAATCCTCGCCACGATGCAAGAGAAGAGTCTTAAAAAACAGGCGCGCCCATGTCTCTGTGCGGAAAAGCGCACGACGCTCCCACGTGTCGGACGTGACGAAGTAGGTCTGCGCGTTGTTCGTTGCATGCTCGCGTGCGGGTTTCAAAAGAATCTCTGAATAAGTTGATGATTTGAAAGGGCACGACTTCAGTCGTGCCGTCAGTCAAGCCAATTGAGTTTGGGCTTTAGCCCCTGAGGGAAGGTTGGTCCTTCAACAAAGCCTGTTGAAACCCCCAAATTCATCCCTCAGTGGCTAAAGCCGGGGCTGTTACTACTTCCTTGCGGCACGACTGAAGTCGTGCCCTTTCAAAACTACAGATCAACAAGACTATTCGAACTTCCCGTTATTCCAGCGAAGAGCATGCTCGAATTGTCTCTTGTTAGTCCAGACCGGCGAGCAATCATCCATGCAGGCTTGAGGCCCAAGCATCACGTACAGGCGACTTGAGTGGAACAGCGCCCAAAAAGTCAATCCAACGATCACATGCTCGCCGGCCGTTGAGAATCCCTTAGCCTCGACACGAAGCCAGTAGCTGCCGTCGCGACGGCCCAAGTTGAATTTGCCGAGCGTATCGGTCCTGGTCTCCTTGACCGTTGTCTCATCCGTCCCAGAGACCAGGTAAACTCGCGCATCGCCAACCGGCCTGCCCGTGCGGTCCGATACTGAGCCGTGCACACGGGCAAGATGGAGGGTCCTTATCTCAATCTGCGCCGTCAATGGAGCAGCAATCGTCAACCACATTGCCAAGCAAACCAAGAATCCGCTTCCGCAAAAACAGCGGAGCCGAGGCCCCGCAGCGATTGCGAAAATATTCTGCTTTGTTGCTGAAATACTCATCCCTTCCACTCCTCCATCATCGACCGGAAGTCATGGAACAGGTAATGCGAATCATGCGGCCCCGGCGCTGCTTCAGGGTGGTACTGCACGCTGAACAGCGGCAGCGTCTTATGCCGCAACCCTTCAAGCGTCTGGTCGTTCAGGTCAACATGCGTCAACTCAACTTCATTTGCGTTAATCGAGTCGGGATCGACAGCGAAGTTGTGGTTGTGTGCCGTGATCTCAACCTTCCCCGTCGTGTTATTACGGACCGGATGGTTGCCGCCATGGTGTCCAAACTTCAGCTTGTAAGTCTTGCCGCCCAAAGCCAGCCCGGTAAGCTGATGCCCCAAGCAAATTCCGAAGATCGGCACGCGCCCCATCATGTCGCGAATTGCCTTGACCGCGTAGTCGACAGGTTCAGGATCGCCAGGCCCGTTGGAGAGAAAGACTCCATCGGGCTTTAGCTCCAACACATCATCGGCTGTAGTCTCAGCCGGAACGACAGTCACGCGGCAGCCTTCGCGCGTCAGCATGCGCAGGATATTGTGCTTGATCCCGAAGTCATAAGCAACCACGTGCAGGCGCTTCCTGAACTCACCATTTGACTCGGATGAATCGAGTGAATCGGAACTCAGCAGTGCATCACCGGTCTGATTGCGGCTGTCAGACTCGTCAAAAGTGTAGACCGCCTTCGTCGACACCACCCGCGCCAAATCCGTCCCATCCATCTTCCGAATTGCCCGCGCCTTCGCAACCAGCGCATCGGGGTCGGAGACATCCGTCGAAATCACGCCGCGCATCACGCCATGCGTCCGCAGGTGGCGAACCAGGGCGCGCGTGTCGATCTCGGCAAGCACAGGAACCGAATACCGCTCCATATACTCGTCCGTCACCTGCTCGGACCGCCAGTTGGAGCTGATAGGCGAAAACTCGCGGACGATCAGGCCCTCAATATAGGGCCTTGCCGACTCATTATCTGCCTGATTGGTGCCGTAGTTGCCGATCTGCGGATTCGTAAGAACCACAATCTGCCCGGCATAAGATGGATCGGTTGCAATTTCCTGGTATCCGGTGAGAGAAGTATTGAAAACAACTTCGCCCTGGCATTCGCCAGGTGAGCCATAGCCGAGGCCACGGAAGATGCGCCCGTCTTCGAGCGCCAGGATCGCCTGCATCGCGTCTCCGGGGAGTGGGTTCAGCCCCTGCACACCTGAGGATACTATCCTGCTTGCAATCAGCGCTTTTGGGACTACTGCTTCCCTTTTGCAAAAGATTTGCAGAACCAGGACAGTGACCTAGGATGAATCGGCTGCCTCATCAACTATATCAGTCTTTGAAGCGATTCTGACCTCTTCGCGAAGAAGGTTTGCCGCAGTATGAAAGACAAGAATTTGGTGACTCGTGAGGACACAAGGCGAACGAAAAATCGGCCGGCTATCTGGAGCCGTTGGGAAGGCGGAAGTCGGATCCGAGATCGCGATTTACCTGCACAGTTGCTGGCAGGTCAAGCTGTTCCAGAGGAATCCGCCGATGATACCGATCCCCGACGAAAAGTGTGTCCTGAGTCAACACGTAATTCTGAATCAACTCAGGCGGGCGACCATCCTTGAAGATCAGCGTGACCCCGTTCTCGCTGTCTGATGCAGGTTCCGTATTGGCCTGAGAGGGTGGCGCCGCGTAAGGCACACCAGGCCATGGTGGAAGCTCCTGGTCTTCAGGCTGATCAGGCTGTTGATCGTAGCCTTCGGCAACAGTATTGTCCGGCGTAGCAGTCGAGTCATCACCGAAATCGCCTGGAAATGCAAGATAGTAAGGCGCTATCCAAAAAGGCGCCCCGTATCGATAGGCTGGCCTGTAGTTAGAAATATAAGGCCTGCGGAATTGCGATCCGCCCAGATAAGGCGGTCGAGCGCCAGACCTGCTGATCCAGCTTCCCTGCGGCGCTCCCATCGGCCTGCGAACCATGTTGGAAGGCCTGCCCATCGCATTGCTCGGCCCATAGCCGGGATGCCCTGAAAATCCGCGCGAAACCGGCGCACTTGGCGCTGAGTGAAATGCCGGCCCTGAGTGACTTACTCCGGCTGAATGACCCGAGAATCCGCCATGTGCCGCAGCGTGTTGGGCGCACACCGGAAGCGCAAACCAAATCAACCCCAGCGCGGCCATGGCGAGACGCTTCATGGAAACATAGTACGCCTCATCCGTAACGGCGTATAGCTGCAGTGCAAATAGCCGGTTCGCCATTCTCTCCCCCAACTCTTCGAACCTTTCGCTAGACGACAAAACGACCCTCGCGCCCCGCTCAAGGCTGCACAGTGCGCCCTTGCAGAATGGCCTTCTTCTCAGCAGCCGTGTGGCGTCCGTTCTGCGACGACGGAGTTCCCGTTTGCGGCATTCCATGCAGAGGTTGAGGAAGCTCTGAATCACGAACACCCCCGAACACCTTGTGCGGCGTAGCTCTCGCAATCTCCGTCTTGAAGCGGTCGGTGACTTCAGTGAGCCGCTGAGCCTCATAGCCGCGCCGTTTAGCAACAATACGGTAATCGAAGCTCAGGTTTGAGGTTCCTCCACCAGATTCGCGAACTTCAAAACTGGTCGCCCTGCAATACAGCGTGGGCTTCAGCCCCCGAGGGAATCTTTCCGTCAATTTCAGTCCAAATCCCAAGCTTTTCCGCAGTCTGTTCAGCCGTGCCGCAAACGCAGAGTAATCGCTTCGGCTTTAGCCCGGAATAGAGCCAAGTCAGTGTGCGGGTGTTTCCAAAGCTGCCGACGAATTGGGATGACCCTCCCTCTCTACAAATGGTTTCGATTCCGGCTTTCGCTTCCGCTCAGCACGCTCTTTGGCTGCATTGAAGCTTTCCGTCACGTCCCTGAGACGCTGGCTCTCGTAGCCGCGCCGCTTGGCGACAATCTTGTAATCGAAGGTGAGCGAAGAAGTGCCGCCGCCAGACTCGCGAACCTCAAACCCGGCCGCCGTCGCGTTGATTACATACAGACCCTTCGAATCGCCACGCGGAGTAATAAAGACGTGGTAATCCGCCGACTGGCTGATCGTTTCAGCGAAGGCCGAGTCGATCTTCACCACCGACACCCCGCGCTCCATCGCTCCAGTCCCGTAATCCTCCATCCAATTCTCTGCCGACTGCGGAGCGTACGTCTCGACCTTGTGCGCACCACTCGTGGAGACAAGCGACTTCATCTGTCCGGTGCAGCTCAGATCGCCGTCTCCGCCTATACCGCACGTCCCGGTAGGTGTGGACGCCATAAGCGTCTTGAACAGCGCTCCGCCATCGGGGACAATGGCATCGGCCACTTGGTTAAGGATGCCTCCGCTGCCGCCGTTGATCAGATAGAGAGTCGGATAGTTGCTGTAGTTATCCATTTCGGCCGCGTCGGAGCCGCCGCCATTGGTCACCCACAGTGTGGGCAACCCGGTCGAATTACTTTCGAGCTGCGCCGCCTCGTTATTTCCGCTTTGAATCACATCAATGGTCGGCACATCGGCGCTGTTGCTTGCGAAGAATCCTGCGAATCCATCATCCGCAGTCCCTAAGACTCCAGCCGTAGTCTGCCCTGCAACTCCTGTGTCGCCCCAAACTCCCCATGAGCCGGTCGGACCGACAGCGTTCCCTTTGCTGCTTCCGCCATGCGTCTTCCCAATAACGCCGCTGCCGTTCGCCGATACTCCGAGGACACCATTTCCTTGACCGTCGTTCTCTCCATCGAGCGCGGGATTAGTTGTGGAGTTGTTTTGAAAATAACCGGCTGATCCGTCCCCAAACGAAGTACCGTAGACACCTGGGCCGGAATTGGAAACTCCTTCCACGCCGTAGCCTGTGTCAGAGCTCCCAAAGACGCCCATAGAACCGTTGGTCCCGTTACCATTCAGCGCCGCATAATTTGCTCCGATAGCCTGGGTCGCCCGAACTTCACCGGCGAATGAATTCGAGGTTCCCAATTGCGCATAAACCGAGTTCAAGGTTGCCTCAAGCGCAGCCGCATCCAGCCCTACGCTGACAGCCCCTGATGCGGTTGTTGCGGTCAATGGGCCCGCGCCGCTCACGCTCTTGATGGTCCCTGGAAATGTCTGCGCCGATGCAAAGTCAATCACCCCGGTCTGTTCGATGGAAAGAATGGTAGGCGTTGACGCGCCCGCTCCATTCTGAAATTGAAAATTGAAAGTGCTGGTAGGATTCGCGCTGTCGTTGCCTGAGTCCGTTGCGTAGAGACGCCATGTCTGAGCGACAGGAGCTTTGGTGGTCGCCGACCACGCGCTGTCAGTAAAATCCAACAACTGCGAGCGATATCCCGCCGAAGCCGTTGCCGTATTCTCCGCAGGCAGCGTCGCTGTGCCTCTAAATGTCGCCGTCCCGCCCACGTCAAGCGTTGCTCCAGGGATTGCTTCATTGATACCGATATCCGAACCCACCTGAACGATCTCGGAATTGCCCTGAGTAAGCGTCCCAGTCCAGAGCGGAATCGTACCAGCGGTTCCCGAGCCGGTTACAGCACCGGAAGTCAGCGGCGTAATTGAAGCAGCAGCGCCACCTTGCTGAGCAGGCTGGCTGACAGACTGGGCCAACTGGGCGAACTGTTCCTGCGTCACAAAATCCGACACCGAATGGCCAGCAAGGGATTCCGCATCGGCCGACTTCATCGCATAGGGAACACTGGAAAGAAGCACGCGCTCCTGCTCCTGACCTCGTTCCACACTAACGCCCAGCCACCGCGCCGCACCACCTGCAAAAACTGTCTGTGGCAGTCCAACCTGACTCGCGCCACCCAGCAGCACAGAATAAGAGCCATCTTCCGAAATCGTAATCCGCTGCGTTTCGGTCCACAACGGATCGCCGCCTTCCGCGTCTGGATAAATGCGGAAGACCGCCTCTACCGAGTCTCCGGCGCGGGTCGCAAGCTTTCCCGAGTATCGGACCTGCTGCGGAACCACCGCCGAAGAGGACGCGGCCGCTAATTCCGACGACGGTACAGCCTCCTGCGCTGCGATTTGAGCGGATGTGCACATGGCTAATCCGAAGCCAAGTGGAATCAAAATCAACCTTCCGGCAAGTGCCAAGAGCGAGTACCTACCCGCAAACAACAATCCCTTTTCGATTGCCTGCATACAGATCTCTTTTCATCGCCCGCCGATATAAAACTTGCGACCGGCAAGTGTGTGAAGTTTGCGGTTTGACTATTGAAAAGCAGAGTAGCGATTACGGAGTTTCGGCAAACCTGATGCGCTGCCCTGCCCCGATTCTTTTAAAAAACAAACCAGCAACTGATGTATATGTAGCCAAACAGAATAGTTTGTGACAGAGACTGACCACAGAAGCCGCACTTCTTCGACCGTCGCGTCCTCACATGCCCAGAATGCAAGAGACGAGGACCCGTTTCTATCAGGTATCCTCGCCGCTTGAAGTCCGCAACTCTGCGAATCCGTTTCCCGGTTGCAGATGAATGAGTCAGGGATGGGTTGCGATCAAAGTCTGGTTCGCCGAATTCCGAGCGCCCGGACGGCTTTCCGGCGCTCTCAGCTGCGTTGGGCGCGGCCCGCTTTCAGAGGCTTCCAGAGCTGCCTTCGTCGCCTGTGACATTCCCGGAGCCAGCGATGAAACAGAGCGGCCTTTTTTCTGCGCCAGGGGTTTCGGTTTGTTCTGCTGCGTCTGATCCGCGCGGGCTTTGGCTGCATTGAAGCTTTCCGTCACGTCCTTAAGACGCTCGCCTTCGTAGCCCCGCCTTCTGGCGACGATCTTGTAATCAAAGGTAAGAGACGAGGTTCCTCCGCCGGACTCGCGGACTTCGAATCGGTCAGCCGTTGCGTTGATCACATACAGACCCTTCGAATCGCCACGCGGAGTAATGAAGACGTGATAATCCGCCGACTCGCTGATCGTCTCGGCGAACGCAGGGTCGATCTTCACCACCGACACGCCGCGCTCCATCACGCCCGTCCCGTAATCCTCCATCCAGTTTTCCGCCGACTGGGTTGCGTAGGTTTCCACCTTCCGCGCACCATCTTTAGAAGTGACGAGAGCCTTCACTTGCCCTGTGCAGCTCAAGTCGCCCTCGCCGCCGATGCCGCACGTACCCAATGGAGTCGTAGCCATCAAAGACGTGAACAAACCGGCCCGGCTAACCTCTACCCCTCCGGTACCGCCATTTTTGAGCGACAGGGTCGGATTCACATTGCTGAAATTCAAAAGGAAAGCTGCAGAGGCGGAGTTCGGCGTGTTATTCGACACTTCCATCGTAATCGCACTGCCGCTTTCGTTCTCAATATTGGCCGCTGCGCCGGTACCGAAATTCCGGGAGTTGAAGGTCACAGAGCTCGCATTTCCGTTACTGACAAACTCACCGGCGTACCCGTTATCGTTCGTACCCAATACTCCAGGAACATCCGCGTTTCCTGCGTCTCCCCAGGCTCCCGATGCGCTCTCGGAGTACCCTGCGCCAGTTGTACTGCCCGCACCGGATATCCCGTGAGTCCCTGCACCATACGTTGAAACGCCAACCACCCCATCACCCGTCACAGCGTTTTCATCCGCCGGACCGGTTGACACGCCATAGACCCCATGACTTCCCGGTCCCGTGGCGCTGCCATGGACCCCCCAGCTATCCGTCCCGCCCACATTTTCCCCAAAAACGCCATAAGCGCTGTCGCCAATTGACTTGCCAAGCACCCCGATAGCAGAGGCACCGGACACATATCCTTTCACCGCAACTCCCAGACCAGGATTGCCGGAAGCATCGTTTTCGGCATACAGACTTGGACTGACGGTAGTGTTGTTGAGAAAGTATCCTGCGAATCCCGTTCCTGTCGCAGTACCGGATACGCCCGTGCCCGAAGCAGTAAGCCCCTGAACTCCGTCAGCGAAGGAAGCACTGCTCGCAAATGTGTTGCTTGTTCCCAGTTGAGCAGTGCCTGGAAAAGTCTGCGTGGGGGCGAAGTCGATTACGCCGGTCTGCTCGATCGAGAGAACAGTCGGCGTTGCCGCCCCCGCTCCATTCTGAAACTGAAAGTCCAAACTGCTCGTCGGATTGGCCGTGTCATTGGCGTGATCGATGGCATAAAGCCTCCACGTTTGGGCAACAGGTTCGTTGGCCGTCGTCGACCAGGCGCTGTCGGTGAAATCCAGCAATTGCGAGCGGTATCCTGCGGATGCAGTCGCGGTAGCCTCTGCAGGCAATGTCGCAGTCCCGCGAAACATCGTCGTTCCACCCACATCCAGCGTAGCGCCCGGGGCAGCTTCGTTGATTCCGATATCGGAACCAACCTGAACAATCTCCGAATTGCCCTGCGTCAATGTTCCGGTCCAGAGAGGAATCGTCCCATCGGTACCCGAGCCGCTTAACGCGCCTGACGCCAGCGGAGTGATCGCCGGAGCCGAGCTGCCGGCCGCTCCGGACTGCGCACTCAGTTGGGCAAGTTGAGCAAGTTGGGCAAGCTGTTCCTGGGTCACAAACTCCGAGACAGCGTGGCCGGCCAGCGACTCCGCGTCCGCCGACTTCATTGCATACGGGACGCTGGAAAGCAGCACGCGCTCCTGCTCCGCACCTCTTTCCACGCTCACACCCAGCCAGCGTGCCGCGCCACCTGCAAAGACTGTCTGAGGCAGTCCGCTGAGGCTAACGCTGCCGAGCAGTACCGAATACGAACCATCCTCCGACGTCGTCACTCGCTGCGTCTCACTCCACAGCGGATCACCACCTTCAGCAGCCGCGTAAATACGGAACACAGCTTCCACCGTGTCGCCGCCTCGTGTTCCCAGCTTGCCTGCATAGCGCACCTGCTGGGGAACAACAGGTGCCGATGCGGAACCCGGTCCTCCCTCGTTTGGTGCTGCCCCCTGTGCAGAGACCGGTGTCGAAGCACCGATACTCAGCAGAATCCAAATCAGCGCTGCGGCGATTGCAGCGGGCAATTGTCCAGCCTTGTACAAAAACCTTGCTCCGGTTGCTTGCATACATATCTCATTTCGTCGCCTGCCAAGGCGAATACTTCACCCGGCAAAGGCGTGGGATTGTGGTCAATATCTCAATGAACAGGCGAAGAAACCGGACTGACCCCGCAGAACTTGGGAATCGGTCTATTCAGATTTCCGAGGATCCGGTTACATCTAATCTAGTTGTCGCCAAATGAATTGAAATATGAACTCTATGGCCAAAAAATCGCAGAGTCAGCTACCGAACCACACCCGCGTCCCGAGCCGGCCAATAGATAAAAACCGCCTTACCATAAATAAGAGAACGCTCGACAGGTCCGAATTCACGGCTATCCGACGAAATGGAGCGATGGTCGCCCATCATGTAATAGGTACCCTCAGGAACGACGATCTCCGCAATTGAGCGCGTATCGCGATACTCCTCAGGAACGTAGTTCTCAATCTGCCGTCTGCCATTGAGCAAGACCACGCCATGATCGATGCGCAACCGATCCCCGGGCAGCGCAATGACACGCTTAATGTAGCTCTTTTCCGGGTCGCGAGGATAATGGAACACCACCACATCTCCGCGCTCGATAGCCGAGATGTGATAAACAAATTTATTGATAAACAGGCGGTCGCGGTCTTCAAGCCGCGGCAACATGCTGGTGCCTTCCACGCGGACGGGCTGGTAAAGAAAAGTAATAATCAACACCGAAGCAACAGCGGAGACAAGCAGATCGCGCAACCACAGGCCAATGCTGTTGCCCCTTTGAACAGGTGGCTGCGCCGGAATAAACTCAGGGGTACCCGGGTCCGCCGGCTGCGCTGCCAGTGGGTTCGGATTAGGACGACCGTTTTCGGGGACCGTTTGCATCACTCTTATAGATTACTCGCAGCCGAGGCTTCCCGGGGGACACAAAACCTGAGACCGGTTCGGCTTCTCAAGCGGTTTCGGTTGATTTGCTGAAGGAACAAACGTCGGCGCCGTTCCGCTCAGATTCGCTTCCTGCAAAATCAGAGGGCGCTGCAGCAGCATTTCCACCTGTGTGCCGCTATCAATATTAACGTCTGCGCCGCGTGTGAACAGCGAGACCAGACCGGCCACCGCAAGTCCAGCTCCAATCCCGGCGATCCCCCCTGCGATTGGATGTCCTCCAGCAAGTCCGCCGATTGACCCGACAGTGCCTCCCGTCGGAATCGCAATCTTGGCCACTTCACCGGCATTTCTTGTCTTGTCTCCCGCCTGCTCGATCGTTCCTTCGCCATCATCCTTGACCGTCTGCTGTCTCGCTCCAGGCAGCGCGTTGACAATGCCTGGAATCTCAACCACCGTCCCGTTCGGAAAGATGATCGAAGTGAAATGCATGTCCAGTTGCGACCTGCCCTTCACATGCCCTGCCCGAGTCACCCGGTCAATCGTTCCCTGCACGTAGACGCCTGCCGGAATCATTACCCGGTTGGCAACAACCACCGGAAAGGTCGACGCAAGGTAGACGCTGTCGCCCTGCTTGGCACTCTTGGTGTTAATGGCGCTCCGCAGTTGAAGAAGCACCTTGGTGCCAGGAGGAACTGTGTAAGTCTTGACCGCGGAATTGGGATCAATAGCCTCCTGATTCGCCGGACTTATACCAGATGATGGCGTCGATTGAGACATCTGGCCAGCAGGCGTCTGGGCCTGCGCACCCGGGTCAGGCTGGGTCTGCTGAGTTTGCCCCGGCGCCTGGGCGAATGCGGGTTCACACGGCGCAACAATCAGTCCCAGCGAAATTGCAGCCGTCAATGTCCCGCGAATCAAGCCCATCAATTCCTCCGCATATATCCTTGCTCCGATAGACGGACAGGTTGCTCCCAAGGATAGTCTCATTCCCTCGCAGTGCACAAAAAATGCTCCGAAGTCACCGCAGACGGTGCCGATTAGAGTTACGATTCAACTGTGCGAAGGAGATCGACATGATTGCACCCTCAATCTCCCCTGCCATCCCCAGCCTCAGGTTTCGAACCGCCTTCAGCGTCTTGGAGGATGCAATCGCCGCCCACGCATTTCCCGGCTGCGCCTTCGGCGTCCTGGCCGGCGGTGAAGTTGTGCTCCAGGAGTCTTTGGGCCACTTCACCTATGAAAGCGACTCTCCGAAAGTAACGCCAGAAACCGCCTACGACGTTGCCAGCCTGACCAAGGCCGTTTCGACCACCGCCGCAGCCATGCTCCTCTACCAGCGCGGGCAGCTCGATCTGGATGCTCCCCTCGGTGAGCTGCTGCCTGGCTTCGTCGTCGGTCGCGCTCCAGGAGAACGCGCTCGCTACGTGACGCTGCGGCATCTGCTCGCGCACAATTCCGGACTACCTGGGTACGTGGAGTTCTTTCGCACCGCCAACACGCCCGCCGCACTTTATCGCGCATGTCTCGAACTACCGCTTCAGACCGAACCCGGTGAGCGAGCCGAGTACTCCGACCCTGGCTTCATTCTGCTCGGCAAAGCGCTCGAGATGCTCACAGGCGAGTACCTCGCCAAATGGGTCCAGCGCGAGGTCTTTGCCCCGCTTGAATTGTTGTCCACAGGCTTCTGTCCTTTGCCTGCAATCCGCCCGGCAATTCCGCCAACAGAAGAGGACAAGACTCTTCGCCACCGCCGCATTCAAGGCGAAGTGCAGGACGAGCACGCATGGCTGCTCAAAGGCGCTGCCGGACATGCAGGGCTTTTTTCCAATGTCCCTGACCTGCTCCGGTTCGCAAGCGAGATTCTTAGAGCGAATTCCGGGGCCGGAACCGAAGCGGTCCAGTCCTGCCTGTTCAGCGCGGCAACAATCGAAGAATTTGCCGAAAAGCAGTCGCCGGAGGGCAGTTCGCGCGCTTTAGGATGGGATACGCCTTCCGAAAACTCGTCCTCGGGCCGATACTTCTCACCCCGGACGATCGGACACCTCGGATTCAGCGGCTGTTCTCTTTGGATTGACCTCGAAGCCGAGGTAGCCGTCGTGTTGCTCACCAACCGAACCTGGCCTGACCGGCAAAATCAACTGATTCGGGAGGTTCGACCAGTTTTTCACGATGCAATTCGGTCCGCACTTTAGGCATCTGCATCCAATGTGGTATTCCCGGAGGTTACTTCCAGGATAATTCTGTTAGTAGTTGCGCGATTTAAAGATACAATCAATTCTTGGGGAAATGTGCATGTTAACCAGTTCGACGATTCAGGAAACGGTCGGCACCCAAGCAAACGGCATCAAAAAAGACCAGGCCTCCCTCCTCCAGCATCTGACCACCGAGAGCCAAAACGAGGCATCTCAAGGCTTTGACACCAAATCTGCACTCGAAATCGCCCGCATCATCAACCATGAAGACGCTAAGGTGGCAGCAGCGGTCAAAAGAGCGATTCCCGAAATCGCTGCCGTAATCGACCAGGTTGCCCGGTCTCTTCGCGATGGTGGAAGGCTCATCTATATAGGCGCCGGTTCCAGCGGACGCATCGCTGCCCTCGACTCCTCCGAGTGCCCCCCAACTTACTCAACCGCTCCCGGACAGGTGCAATACATCATGGCCGGCGGCCCCAAGGCATTGGCCTCGGCCGTTGAGGTGAACGAGGATTCAGAAGAGCTAGGTCAGCGCGACATCGCCCGTCGCCGCCCGACACGCAAAGACGTTGTCATCGGGCTATCTGCTTCGGGCAGAACCCCCTATGTCGTTGCAGCTGTTGCCTATGCCCGCGCCCGCGGCGCCCATACCGCCGCCGTCACCTGCAACCACGACACTCCCCTGGCCGCAGCTGCCGATATCGCCATTGTTGCTGAAGTCGGCCCCGAAGTTGTCTCCGGGTCTACCCGCATGAAAGCCGGTTCAGCCCAGAAAATGGTGCTCAATATGATCACCACAGGCGCCATGACGCGCCTCGGCTATGTCTACGAAAACCTGATGGTCAACGTACACATGCAAAACTCCAAGCTCGTCGAACGCGGCATTCGCATTCTCATGAACGCCTGCAAAATCGACCGCGAGACCGCTGTGCACACCATCAAAAGCGCAGGCCGCAGCGTTCCGGTTGCCCTCGTCATGCTGAAAGCTAAAGTCGACAAGCCTGAAGCTGTCCGTCGCCTCGCAAAATCCGACGGCAATGTTCGACTGGCGATCGAGGACACAGTTCTGGAACTGTAATCCTGAACTGAGTGTCGGACGAACCGCAAATGCCCCGTGCCCCGTTCTTGCGAGTTTTTCCTATCGCAAAGGCGGGAAACCTCAACTACCCCGTTCATTACGTCAGCAGACGGCTCAAAGCCTCTCCGCCAATTCAAGAAATTTATCGAAATGAATCATTTCTGCTCGAACATGAGCCGCAACAGACTCACCCAAATCACTCCCGAAAAATAAATCCCACCATACCCCCAGAACTTTGCAGTCTATTCCGCCCAAAGCGCGCACAATACGACCATGTGCACAAATATGATCCAGCCAACCCCAATTCCGAAAAGCGCACTTCGCACCAGCCGAAGCCGGATAGCCACCGTGAATACCCCCTACCCCCTAATCCGGTAGTAACCCAAAACCAAAAGTGAGGTAACAAGGGTACCCGTTCGAAATCTGCGCCGGATGTCCACCGGCTCTCCCGTGACTCATCACGTTAGGTCACCATCAGAACGTCGTCATTCGCACCTTCAGCAGTACATTCTCGTCAGCCTTCAAATTCAGGCCATAATCCGTCTGGTCGCCATTCCAGATCCGCGCCATCTTCCAGTTCCCTGCCGCGTCGTAACTGCCTTCTTCAACCTTGAGCCAAAGCCGCTTCTTACCCGGCGCAAACGTCGGCGTGAAGTCCACGCGCACGTGGTGTCCCGCGATTAGGAACTCATTCGCATCAAGTTGCAGAATCACAACTCCTCCGTCCGCTGGAGAATTACCTTTCGGCTGCATCCAGTTCCCGAATGATGGCATGCCATAGCTCACCACCGCCTGCCAACGCTCGAAATCAAGCTTCTGCGTATGGTCGTCAGTGTCTTCGCTGGTCCCTTGAACCTTGCCTTCAAGAATCCCCTTAGCCAGTTTGCGGGCAATCGGAGCCAGAAGAGCATATTGCGCGGCAACAGGCTTCAATGCGCTGGACTCCATTGCCTCCGGCCCCTCGGTCTGGTTGCTATAGCGGCTCAAATCGAGCCCAAAAGGAGCCCAGCCGATTGCACCCTGACCAATGGCCGCATATACGAAGCGTGCATAACCCGGAGTATTGCCCGTCTCCGGAATCAACAGCGGATTGCCTTTGCCCTTGTAGAGTTCAATCACCTTCATGTACTTCGCGTAGTCCGACATATAAATATCCGGCGCGACCACGCTGATCGAGGGCGCAGCAATCTTCCACAACGCGATATTGTTGTCCGTCGGAGCGCCGGATTCATAACTCGGGGCTCTGCCGGGTTTGAAGGGATCGCGCAGCGCAGCATTCACATAGAGCGGCAGTGAGTACTCCTGCTTGCCGGCCGCAGCTACCGCCTCGATATAGGTTGCCGTGTACCAAGCTTCGAAGGTCTCGTCAGCATCATCGCCAAAAACCGAGTGCCATGTTCCCGCCTGCTTTCCGAGCCCGGTAACAAGCTTCTCCGGCACCGGTCCCGCGAACGCCTTTTCAGCGTCCGCGCCATAGTCACGCACACCACCCCACACACCGGCCTCGTTCTCCACCTGAACCAGCAGCACTGTGCGCTCGCCATCAACCTGCTTCAAGTGGCGCATGAGTGCGCGAAAGGCTGCCTTGTCGGCCTCCAGCCTTAGCGGGGAAAACGGCGAGGGTGAATCGACAGTCTGACCATCTTTCCTGACAACGAACGGGTATTTCTCCTGATCCAGCTTGATCCATTCGGGCGTGTAGTGAGAACTGCCGTTCTTCCAGGTTCCAAACCAGAGGAGCACCAGCCGGAGATGGTGTTCGCGCGCCTGTTTCAGGATCAGATCCACAACGCTGAAATCGAATTTGCCCGGTGTCACTTCCATCTGCTCCCAATAGATGGGAAGCTCTACGGTGTTAGCGTGCAGCGTCTCGGCGGCTGGCCAGACCCTGTCAAGATACGCGGGCCAGGCGCTGGAGTTATTAGCCTGCACACCCAACATCAGATAAGGTGCACCGTCAACCATAAGTGCGTAATGGCCGTTTTTCTCAACGATGGATGGCAGCGGTTTGGAGACAGCAGCCGAGGATTGAGCGCTTCCCAACACCGCGGCTGCAAACGTTTCCAAAAGTGCCAACATGACTCCAGCAAGCACAGTAGTCTGGCCCTGTAACTCATTCCATCTCATTAATCTCGCTCCTTAAATTCAAGCAACCGCCCGTCGAAACCAGCAGGCCAAGTATAACCTTTGGTCCCTCGCCTGGTTTGGGCTTTGGGACTTGGTCTGAACCCCCATTTACACTTGAGCATAGGAGTCCTTAATTCTTCATGGATAAGTTCGTTATTCGCGGCGGAAACCCGCTGCTCGGTACCATTCGCGTCTCAGGCGCAAAAAACTCTGCATTACCATGCATGGCAGCGGCCATCCTCACTGAGGACGAAGTGACGCTGGAAAACATTCCCCAGGTGCGAGACATCGAGACGGAACGCCGGCTTCTCGTTTCAATGGGTGCCGAGGTCGAACTGGGCTATGGACGGGCCCAGCACCGCACAAAAATATGCTGCAAGACTCTTTCCGATCCTGAAGCAAAGTATGAAATCGTGAAGACCATGCGCGCCAGTTCCCTGGTCCTGGGACCCCTGATCGCCCGCGCAGGAATGGCGCGCGTGGCCATGCCCGGTGGTTGCGCAATTGGCGGACGCCCCATCGATCTGCACATCAAGGGTCTCGAAAAAATGGGAGCCACGATTACCCAGGAACATGGCTACCTTGAGGCACGAGCAAGTCGCTTGCGAGGTGCGCACCTCGTCTTCGAAAAGATCACCGTGACCGGTACCGAGGATCTCCTGATGGCCGCAGTTCTCGCCGAAGGCGATACCCTGATGGAAAACTGTGCGCGGGAACCTGAGGTTGTCGACCTTGCTTCCCTGCTGACGGCCATGGGCGCAAAAATCCACGGAGCAGGCACGTCCACAATTCAGGTGCAAGGCGTATCGCGGCTGCACGGCGCGCGCTATCGCATCAATCCCGATCGGATTGAAGCAGGGACTTTCCTGATTGCAGGAGCAATCACAGGTGGAGATTTGATTGTTGCCAACTGCAACCCGAGCCACCTGGGAGCTGTGATTTCAAAGCTGCTGGAGGCGGGTGTTCGGGTCGAACAGCTCGGCCCTGATTCGGTGCGTGTGCGTTCCGAAGGACACCTGCGGGCAACTGACATCTCCACCGAGGAATATCCCGGTTTCCCCACCGACATGCAGGCCCAATACATGGCCCTCGCTACGCAGTCAGAGGGCGTCAGCCAGGTGAAAGAGAACATCTTTGAGAACCGTTTCATGCACGTCCAGGAACTGGTGCGCATGGGCGCGAATATCAAAGTCGATGGAAACACGGCCACCGTGCGTGGTGCAGCGAAGCTGTCCGCGGCAGCCGTGATGTGTTCAGATCTGCGGGCCTCCGCGTCGTTGGTTTTGGCTGCGCTGGTGGCCGATGGCGAATCCATCCTGGACCGTGTCTACCACATGGATCGCGGATATGAGCGCATCGAGGAGAAGCTGCGCGGAGTCGGTGCGCAAATCCGGCGCCTGGGAAACATCTTTGCCGCCTGAAGGCCAGAGTTATTCGCAGAATGAATGCCCTGGCTGCCGGTGGAAGAATTCCGGCTTTGAAAGGGCATGACTTTAGTGGGACGATTTTCTGAATTTGCGACTATTGCCACAGTTATCTTCATGCAATAGCTTTACAAACTCGAACTTATCGCCAACTTACAGCAATATGCCAGTGCAACCCGTGCTGGGCAGTCTTGCGCAGCACACGCTCATACTCACGGAGTTCCACCAGCACCGGTTGCGTTTCCGATCCCAAAGCTGTCGGATTAGTGGTGAGAAATTCGATCAGCGTGCAAACGGTGCGAAGCCCATCTGGCGCCCCAAACCACTGCGGCTGGGGCAAATGACGCGCCCAGTCAGGGTTCGCAACCCCCTGTTCCAAAAGCAGAGCCATGGAGTTTTCGTCGGCAGAAAAGAATTCAAGGAGCGCCGTGACATGCAGTCGCTCCGCCAGCCGCTCCAAAGCATCTTCGTTGCGGGCCAAGGCCTGACCGTTCACAAAAATGTCGTAGCCAGGGTCCTCCCCTTCAACTACTATGTATAAACTGGCTGCCATCGATATGAGTCTAGTGGAGATGGCTCTGGGAAACGCTAAAAACTCACCGTGGTTACCCAAACAATTACCGTGCCATCGATTGGAAGGGCGATTACCCTGGTTTACCCGGAAGTTTTAACCTTGGTACTAAAGAGTTATGGCGAATGGCTATAAATGACCGATTCTATTATTAGTCTTTCGGAACGTCTGAGGTAAGTTTGATGAATTGGACTGAGCTACCGGATCTGGCAGCTGTCGGCCTACTGGCTGGCGCATTTGCATCCGTTGCTCGGCGCAACCAAACTCACGTCTCAAAGATCTGGCTAACTGGCTGGTTGATGATTGCGATGCACTTTGCCGCATTCCTCTTCCTGAATGCTCCTGGTGTCTGGGGACTCCTGTCGCAGATCGTCGGTCTGTCAGCCTTGACCTGGACTGGTCTCCTCTTCATGTGGGCCTCAGTCCCGTATCGGCAGGAGAACTCAAGCCGCTCAATTCTTATTTCGTTGATCTTAGCGAACACAATCTATCTCGCCCTCTCGACTGCCGCTTCTACCCCCAACTCGGTCCTGAGCGCGCCGGGCTGGGCCCTCAATCTGAGCGCTAGCCTTTTCGCAATTCTGCCCGTGGGCATTGCGCTGTCATCGAAAAACAGGTTTGGTAGCCCGCTACGCTGGGCTCTCATCGGGCTATACTGCGCACTGTCAGTTTTCATCCTCCTCATCCAGCATCGCCCCGACAGCGGTCTCGACTATGCGCAAAACGCCGTTCTCTTTACCGTATACATTGGCTGCTGCATCCACTTCTGGTACGCATTCCGGCGTGCCACCGCCGGCGCGTTCATTACCATCTCCGGATTTCTGGCCTGGGCGGCTGTTTTCGTGGTGGCGCCATTGATGGCCGCCTATTTTCCTTCGGTGCAGGTTGAAGGCGAGGTATGGAATCTCCCCAAGTATGTAGTTGCTGTTGGGATGATTCTTCTGCTTCTGGAAGACCAGATTGAGCACAACCAGCACCTTGCGCTGCACGATCATCTGACCGGCCTCCCCAATCGCCGTCTCTATCAGGACCGGCTCGCAAGCGCCCTTGAACGCGCCCGTCGCACCGAGCAGCAGGCAGCTCTGCTCGTTATTGACCTCGACAGATTCAAGCAGGTGAACGACACCCTTGGCCATCACATCGGCGATTTAGTCTTGCAAAAGGTCGGCGAAATGTTTGCCTCCCGCGTGCGCCGATCTGACACAGTAGCCCGAACCGGCGGCGATGAGTTCTCGGTCATTTTGGAAGAACCTACCAGCCGCGCAGATGCAGCACTCGTTGGCCAGTCTCTGGTCGAACTCCTCAACGAGCCCCTCAAATGCGGCGAACATACCGTACACATTGGCGCCAGCGTGGGAATCGCCGTTTTCCCGGAAGATGCACCCGAAATGGAATCCCTCTGCATTGCAGCCGATCTGCGGATGTATGACGCGAAGCATGATTCCCTGGGTGATAACGATCGCGGCCACGTTCGATCGGCTCATTCGCTCCGCTCGGTTGATGCGGCGAAGTCGATTGACCGTCTGAATCCCCAAACTCAGAGCGGCCTCCAGGTAGCGGAATAAGTCCAGCCCTGTCGGCAACAACCCGCGCAGCACATCTTCAGAAATGGAAAGGCCCGGTCATTGCGCCGGGCCTTTCTTGTGGAACAAATTTGTCTTCCCGGTTATGCCTGGCCGCCACCGCTGCCTGGGCCACGGCCGCCGCCACTGCCACCACCCGGCCGACGACGACGACGACGGCGATTGTTGTTGTTACCAACTGGAGGACGTCCTGCGCCGACCGCCTGGCCAACAGCGACCGGTGCACCCTCAACACGATTGAAGTTCGGCTCATTCTCCTCGTCGAACTCCTCGCCGCCTTCTTCCTCAAAGTCGTCACCACCCTCAATCAGAATAGTGCTCTGGTTCGATTTCGGCTGGCGCTCGTCAAACTCGTGGTGGGACCTCGCCGGAGGAGGGGTAAAAGGCGCTTCAGAGGCGCTGATTTCGCTGACTTCCGCTTCTGTGGGGGCCGACTGCGCAAGCTTGGCCTTCTGCTCCTTGATGAGAGCTTTCCGGCTAAGCTTGATGCGATTGCCTTCGATGGCCAGTACCTTGACCATGACCTGATCGCCTTCGCGCAACTCGTCCTTCACTTCCTTGACGCGATGCTCCGCAATCTCGGAGATGTGCAGCAGCCCGTCGGTGCCTGGGAAAAGCTCCACAAATGCGCCGAACTCCGCCAGACGAACCACTTTGCCCAGATAAACCTTGCCAATCTCAGGCACAGCTGTAATGTTGCCGATAATTTCGAGAGCCTTCTTCAAACCCTCAGCATCGGATGACGCAACACTTACGCGGCCCGTATCGTCGACGTCGATCTTCGCACCGGTCTGCTCGATGATGCCACGGATCGTCGCGCCGCCCTTGCCGATCAGATCGCGAATCTTGTCGGTCGGAATCATGACGGTTTCAATGCGCGGAGCATAAGCGGAGCGCTCGGTGCGCGGTCCGTCCAGCACTGCGTCCATCTTGTCGAGAAGAAAGAGCCTGCCGCGTTTTGCCTGCTCCATTGCCTGTTGAAGTATCTCCCGCGTCAGCCCGCCGATCTTGATATCCATCTGCAAAGCGGTGATGCCCTTGCGGGTGCCAGCCACCTTGAAGTCCATATCGCCGTAGTGATCTTCCGCGCCGGCAATATCGGTAAGGATGGCGTATTCGTCGCCTTCCTTCACTAGGCCCATGGCGATGCCGGCAACCGAGCCCTTGAGTGAAATGCCGGAGTCATAAAGCGCCAGGCTTGCTCCGCAGACCGAAGCCATGGACGAAGAGCCATTGGACTCGAGAATGTCGGAGACGATGCGGATCGTGTATGGCGATTCTTCCGCACTCGGCAGAACTGCCGCAATGGCGCGCTCAGCAAGGGCTCCGTGGCCAATTTCGCGACGCCCTGTGCCGGTCATACGTCCTGTCTCACCCACGGAAAACGGCGGGAAGTTGTAGTGAAGCATGAAGGGCTTCTTCTTCTCGCCCTCATAGCTTTCGAGCCGCTGTCCGTCGTCCTGTGTACCCAGGGTGGCCGTAACCAGTGCCTGCGTCTCGCCACGCGTGAACAGGGCTGAGCCGTGAACGCGGGGCAGAACGCTGGTTTCGATGGTGATTTCGCGAATCTCGTCGAATGCACGGCGATCGGGACGAATGCGGTCCTTGGTGACCTGCTCGCGGAATGTGCGCTCACGGAGAAGCTCATAATAGGTGGCGAGCTTCTTTTTTGCAGTCGGATCGTCTGCGGGTAGATCGGCAGCAAGCTCGTCCTTGATCTTCTTTACCAGCGCATAGCTTTCAGTCTTGGCGTGGGTCTTGGTGTCGAGTGCGTCTGCCAGGCGGGCGCCGACTTTGGCCTTCAACTCTTCATAGAAGGCTTCATCGGTCACAGGCGCTGTAAAGGCCCGCTTCGGCTTGCCTGCCAGGGCGACCAGCTCTTCGATAGCGGCAACGATCTTCTTGATCTCAACGTGCGCGAATTCGATGGCAGCCAAAATGACTTCTTCAGTCTCTTCCTTGGCGCCCGATTCGATCATCACAATGCCGTCTTTGTGGCCCACAACCATGATGTTGATCGTCGTAGCGGCGCGCTCGGAGTAGGTGGGGTTGATGACGAACTCGCCATCGACACGGCCCACGCGAACGGCGCCAACCGTTGCACTGAATGGAATATCAGAGAGTGCCAAAGCCGCAGCGGCAGCGTTGATGCCGATCACATCGGGATCGTTTTCCTTGTCTGCGGAGAAAACCAGCGCGATGACCTGGGTTTCATTGCGGAAGCCTTCGGGGAACAACGGACGGATGGGGCGATCGATCTGGCGGCAGGTCAGTACTTCTTTTTCGCTGGGACGGCCTTCGCGCTTGATAAAGCCGCCGGGAATGCGTCCACCGGCGTACGTGTATTCGCGGTAGTCAACGGTGAGCGGGAAAAAGTCGATGCCTTCCCTGGGATCGGGAGACGCAACTGCGGTGGCCAAAACCACGGTTTCACCCGTGGTGACGAGTGCAGCGCCAGAGGCTTGCTTAGCCATGCGGCCGGTCTCAAAGACCAGTCGCTTGCCGCCAGCAAGCTCGACAGATACTTCATGCTTAGACATAGAGTCCTCGTTTCATTTTT
>Ga0302140_10001390_pt1 | contig 31497 bp, 26 predicted proteins | sample I_Bog_E1_1_FD_202095 | JGI IMG/M metagenome (GOLD analysis project Ga0302140, IMG submission 202095) | Peat permafrost microbial communities from Stordalen Mire near Abisko, Sweden - I_Bog_E1_1 | ecosystem: Environmental > Terrestrial > Soil > Wetlands > Peat | place: Sweden: Abisko, Stordalen... | reverse complement strand
GAGCGCCACGCCAGCCTCTTCTCGTAATCCGCGCCCTTCAGGTCCTTTTGAATCTCCGCTTCCCACGTCGCCGTTGCGATCGGAGGAAAGTCCTGGCCCAGGTGCAGGATCTCTGTTCCGGTTCCGGCAGCAGGTTCGTCAGGCATGGGATCCCTCCTGAACCACCTCGAGCAGGTACCCGAACGAAGCTTTCTCGGTTGTCTTCGGATGCACGAAGAAGACGGTCGTTCCCCGCGAGCCCTTGCGCGGCGCCGCGTCGATGATCTTGAATCCGTTCGCCTTCAGGTAGTCGAAAGCCTTGTGAATGTCGGCCACCCGCAACGCGACATGCGCCAGTCCGCCTCGGCCGCCATTCTTTTCCAACTGCTTGGCCACTGGCGACTCGGGAGTAAGCGGTTCCAGCAACTGCACAAGATTCGGCCCATCGCCAACCTGAAGCAACACTTCGCGCACCTGATCGCCGCCCAGCACGTCTTCGCGATGCAGTTCCTTGAAACCCATCGCCTTGTAAGCCGCTACCTGCGGTTCTAGATCTCCAGCCTTGACGGATATTGCGACGTGGTCAAAAAACAGAAATCCCGGTACTTGTTCCAACTCTGCACTCATTACTCAAACTCCACCAGTATCTGGCCGGACTGAACGCCATCCCCGGCTTTCACCTTGATTGACGCGACTTTGCCGGCGACATGCGCCGCAACCTGGGTCTCCATCTTCATCGCTTCCAGCACCAGAAGCACATCGCCGACCTGCAGTGTCTGCCCAGGCTGCGCCACGACGCTGGCCACAATGCCTGTCACGGGACTGCGGCACACTTTGCCTTCGGCAACGGGAGTGATATCAACGGGCGCCGTCGAAGCTGCCGCAATCGGGGTGCGCGCCGCCGCTGATTCGACTGTCTGAAGGTGCGCGTGGCCGACGACTTCGGGTTCGGCGACGTCCACGTCCACTTCGTAGTTCTTGTTATCGATCGTGATCTTTAGTTTCATCGGTCTCTTAGTGATGCGGCCTGTGCGACGCCTGTATTGTCACTCGGCCTTGTTGAGCCCAACCACTGGTGCGAATCAGGCGGATTTGGCGGATATGCGGCTGTACTCCCAGCCAAGCCGCAAGAGCGGCGGAAATGGCAAGCACCTCCTCTTCCGTAATGCCCGCCGCCACTGCTACGGAAGAGTTGTTCGTAGATGTCTTACTTTCGGCCTTCGCAACCGGCGCTTGCGGTGCCGGCGCAGCCAGCTTCTCTAATCCAGTCACGCGCTCAGAGACGCTCGCCAGTTGCGCGCGGATCTCATCAAGCGTCGCGCGCAGTTGGTTGAGTTCGAGTTGGGGGACAGAGTCGCTCATCTTTGTGCTCGTTTCCTCTACGTCGATTACTGTCACAGCGTCTCTCACAGTGGCATCAGCCCGTGCTTCTTCTGGGGACGCAGTTCCCGCTTCGCCTTCAGATACTCGAGTGCCTGCGCCACATGCCGCCGCGTCAGTGCCGGGTCGATGACCGCATCGACCAAACGGCGGCTGGCCGCGACATAGGGGTTCGAGAAAGCCTCGCGGTAACGCTCAACCAACTCTGCGCGCTTGGCTTTCTTGTCCTCGGCCTCCTGGATCTCCTTGCGGAAGACGATCTCCGCCGCGCCTTCGGCGCCCATCACCGCAACTTCGGCGGTAGGCCACGCGAATACCTGGTCTGCGCCCAGGTCCTTGCTGCACATGGCAAGATATGCGCCCCCGTAGCACTTGCGCAGAATCACGGTAATCTTAGGCACCGTCGCTGCCGAGTAGGCAAACAGCATCTTGGCGCCATGGCGAATGATGCCGCCATACTCCTGCTCGGTTCCCGGCAGAAATCCGGGCACATCCGCCAAGGTCACCAGCGGAATATTGAACGCATTGCAGAAGCGGATGAAGCGCGCGGCCTTGTTCGACGAATCAATCGTGAGCGCGCCCGCCAGGACCGACGGCTGATTGGCGATAACGCCGACTGACTTTCCGGTGATGCGGGCAAATCCCACCACGATATTGGTCGCATAGCCCTGCTGCACTTCAAGAAAGTCTCCGAAATCGACCAGGCGAGCGATGACATCGCGCACGTCATAACTCTTCTTGTTTTCAATGGGGACAATCTCGCCGATTTTGTCATCGGCATCCACGCGGCTATCGCCTTCAATCTCCGGAGGATCTTCGAGGTTGTTCGAGGGCAGGAAGCTCAGCAGCTTCTGGCACAACTGCACGGCGTGCTTGTCGTCGTTGGCGATGAAGTGGATCACGCCCGACTTGGTCATGTGCGCGTCGGGGCCGCCCAGTTCGTCGGCCGTAACATCTTCGCCGGTAACGCCCTTGATGACCTGCGGCCCGGTGATGAACATCTGCGCCTGACGCGTCTGAATGATGAAGTCCGTCAGCGCGGGACTATAAGCCGCGCCGCCGGCGCACGGTCCGCAGATCAATGAAATCTGGGGCACCGCTCCGGAGAGCATCACATTCGTGTAAAACACCTTGCCGTAGCCGGAAAGCGAGTCGATGCCTTCCTGCACGCGCGCACCGCCGGAATCGTTGATGAACACAAACGGAGAGCCCGTCTTGAGCGAGTGCATCATGATCTCGGCCACCTTGATCGAGTGCACCTCGCCGGCTGCGCCGCCGGCAACTGTAAAGTCCTGGCTGGCTAGATGCACCAACCGGCCGGCAACCGAACCTGCGCCAGTCACCACCCCGTCGGCAGGCATATCCTTGCCTTCCATTCCAAACAAGGTAGCGCGATGCTTGGCAAATAGCCCGTTCTCCGCGAAGCTGCCCGGATCGACCAGCGCGTCGACACGCTCGCGCGCGGACATCTTACCCGCCCTGTGCTGTTTCTCGATCTTGTCGGCGCCGCCTCCGAGCATTGTCTTTTCGCGGTGCTTATTCAGTTCCTCGACCTTTTGCTGCATAGGGGTTGTTACTTTTTCATCCAACGTCGGCATCATTCACTCACTTTATGCTGGGGAAACAGTCACCTTGTGGGTACTTCCGTTGAGCACCACGTCGTATGTGACCGCTTCTTTCACTGGACCAGTGCCGTTGCTAGCAGATGCAGGCGCCGTGGCTACTGGTTTTGCTTGTGGGTCTTTGCCAAGGTTCTTCGCGCCTTGGGAGCGCGTGGCAAAGAACTTCGCTGACACCGCGGGAAACATGGCGTAGGTCAGGACATCTTCATCGGAGCCATCGCAGCCCTTCAGCGCGATCGCCGCGGTGCGCAACTCTGGCCACTCCGGCTTCAGCAGATCTGCCGGGCGGCCCTCGATGGGCTTCTTTTTTGCCTGTGCCTCTGCCTGCGCGATAAGCGCCGGATCGCGCGGGCCGAGCGTTTCGCCGTAGTAACCCAGCATCAGGTCGGCAAACTCAGCAGAAAGAACCTTGTAGCGCCCCAGCAACACATTGAAGACGGCCTGCGTGCCGACTATCTGGCTCGAGGGAGTAACCAGCGGAGGATAGCCCGCGTCCTTGCGCACACGAGGCACTTCCTCCAGCACTTCCTTCATCCGGTCGCCCGCTCCCTGCTGCTTGAGCTGGCTTTCCATGTTCGAGAGCATTCCGCCCGGAATCTGGCTGTCGAATATCTCCGTCTCCACGCCGGTAATGTTGGAAAGGAACTCCGCGTAGCGCGGCCGTATTGTATTGAAGTAGTGCTTCAGGTTGAGCAACCGTTGCTTGTCGAGACTGGTGGTAAAGCCCGTCCCGGTCAGCATCTCCACCAGGCTTTCGGTGGGGTTGTGCCCCGGGCCGAGGCTCAGTGAACTGATCGACGTGTCCACGCAGTCAGCGCCGGCTTCAATCGCCTTCATCAGGCTTACGAGCGTTACTCCGGTGGTGGAGTGTACATGCACATGGATGCGCGTGTCCTGTCCGCACGCCTCTTTGATTCCCTTGACGATGTCGTACGCCGGCTGCGGCTTCAGAAGCGCGGCCATGTCCTTGATACAGATGGACTCGCAGCCAATATCCAGCAGCTTCTGCGCCATGGCCACAAACTGTGGCGTTGTGTGCAGCGGGCTGGTGGTATAGCAGATGGTTCCCTGCGCGTGCTTGCCCGCTTTTTTCACGGCAGCCACCGCGGCCTTCAGGTTGCGAATGTCGTTCAGGGCATCGAACACCCGAAAGACATCCATTCCGTTTTCCGCGGCCTTCATCACGAACCGTTCCACCACTCCGTCTTCATAGTGGCGATAGCCGAGCAGGTTCTGGCCGCGCAGCAGCATCTGCAGCCGGGTGTTCGGCATCAGCTTGCGGAAGGTCCGCAGGCGCTCCCATGGATCCTCATTGAGAAAACGGATGCAACTGTCAAAAGTCGCTCCGCCCCAGCACTCAACTGACCAGTAGCCCGCCTGGTCTAAGTCCGCGCAGGCAGGGACCATGTCTTCCATCGCCATCCTGGTGGCCATCAGGCTCTGATGGGCGTCGCGAAGAATCAGTTCCGTAACGTCTATGTGTTTTTCCATTTTCATTCCGATCACCAATTAAGACTAGTCCCCTAACCGCAAAAACCGTGTGACGACGAGCACGAACGGACCGCCATCCCACCTTGTGAGAATGATGTCATGTCAACAGCTTCCGCGCCGAGCTTCGTGCCCGGGAATCCGCGAAGTCCATGCTGAACTCGGAACGGCTCAAGGTAATGATAGTGTTGGCCCAGAAACTGTGCAGTGCATTCTTGCTCACTTGAGTAACTTGCGAGTCGGCGCCTTACATTCCGCCTCCGCCTCACAGGCCTGCATCGATTGCGCTGAAGCGGCGTTGCCGGCCGATAACTTGCAGTGAACGCTGAATCTTGTTCTTACCGTTGTTAGCCGATGGGTACACCGCGAATCGACTTATTCATGCATGCGTTCATTCTTATCCTTTAACCTATAGTTATAGCTTTCCGAAGATTCAAGGAGCACACGATGACCGTCGTCCGGCAGGAAGATTTCATCGCCAGCGTTGCTGGCGCATTGCAATACATCAGTTATTACCACCCGGTGGATTTCATTACTTCGCTGGTGAAGGCCTATGAGCGGGAAGAGTCGCCCGCGGCACGTGATGCCATGGCCCAGATCCTCATCAACAGCCGCATGTGCGCTGAAGGGCACCGTCCCATTTGCCAGGACACGGGTATTGTCACCGCGTTCATAAAGCTGGGCATGGATGTACACTTCGAAGGGCCTGCCGGCGAGGAGGCTTCTCTCGATCTTCAGGGCATGGTCGATGAGGGCGTTCGCCGCGCCTATCTCGATCCCGACAACAAGTTGCGCGCGTCGATCCTTGCCGACCCGGCGGGCGCGCGGAAAAACACCAGGGACAATACTCCGGCCGTGGTGAGCGTCGAGCTGGTGAAGGGCTCGACGATCGAAGTCGCAGTTGCGGCCAAAGGCGGGGGCTCTGAAGCAAAATCGAAGTTCGTGATGCTCAATCCCTCGGACTCGATAGTCGATTGGGTGCTGAAGACTGTTCCCACGATGGGCGCGGGTTGGTGCCCGCCGGGAATGCTGGGCATCGGGATCGGCGGGACAGCGGAGAAGGCCATGCTGCTGGCCAAGCAGTCGCTCATGGAGCCCATCGACATTCAAGAGCTCAAGCAGCGCGGCGCCGGCACGCGTGCCGAAGAACTCCGTCTCGAGCTCTACGACAAAGTCAACCGGCTCGGCATCGGCGCGCAGGGGCTGGGCGGCCTCACCACTGTTCTCGACGTAAAGGTGTTGGACTACCCGTGCCACGCGGCCAACCTGCCGGTGGCCATGATTCCCAATTGCGCTGCCACGCGCCACGCGCACTTTGTCCTCTACGGTTCGGGGCCGGTGTTTCTCGATCCGCCCTCGCTCGAAGACTGGCCAAAGCTCACCTACGATGTTTCTGGCGCGCGCCGAGTAAATCTCGATAGGGTCACGCGCGAGGAAGCCCATACTTGGAAGCCCGGTGAAGTGATTCTGCTCAGCGGCAAGTTGCTCACCGGCCGCGACGCGGCGCATAAGCGCATGACCGATATGCTGAACCGCGGTGAAAAGCTGCCGGTGGATTTTCACGGACGCTTTATTTACTACGTCGGTCCGGTCGACCCGGTTCGGGATGAAGTTGTCGGTCCCGCCGGCCCAACCACGGCCACCCGCATGGACAAGTTCACGCGGCAGATGCTCGCCGAGACCGGGCTGCTTGGCATGGTGGGCAAAGCGGAAAGGGGACCAGTTGCCATTGATGCCATTCGCGAGTTCGGCGCAGTCTACCTGATGGCCGTCGGCGGCGCGGCTTATCTCGTAGCCAAGGCGATTCGCGGATCGAGACTGCTGGCCTTTGGAGACCTGGGCATGGAGGCTATCTACGAGTTCGACGTGCACGAAATGCCCGTCACCGTGGCCGTCGACTCGCAGGGAACGAGCGTCCACCAAACCGGTCCTGCCGAGTGGCAGAAGCGGATTGCTGAGATTCCTGTTCTTCAGTAGGACGGCCATGGGCGCGGCTCGGCCGCCCATCGGCATCGCCAATGCCCCGAGCGCAAATCATCAACCTGCGGGGAAGTCTCCCGCGCACATAGAGGAGATTCATGCGGAAGAAAATCAGTATTGTAGGCGCGGGAAATGTAGGTTCGACGGCTGCGCATTGGATCATGGCCAAGGAACTGGCCGACGTGGTGCTCGTGGATGTAGTGGAAGGCGTGCCCCAAGGCAAAGCGCTCGATCTGCTTGAGGCATCGCCGATCGCAAAATCGGATGTTCAGATCACAGGCTCAAACAACTACGCGGATACGGCCAAAAGCGACATCGTGATTATCACGGCCGGCAGGCCGCGCAAGCCCGGCATGAGCCGCGACGACCTTTTGAAAACTAACTTCAAAATCATGTCTGACGTGATTCAGAATGTGGTGGCGCACTCGCCGGAGTCGATTCTGATCATTGTGTCGAACCCGCTCGACGCCATGGCGCAAGCGGCCTATAAACTCTCCGGCTTCAGCCGCCGGCGCGTGATCGGTATGGCCGGCGTGTTGGACACCAGCCGTTTCAGGACTTTCATTGCGCAGGAGTTGAACGTCAGCGTCGAGAATGTGAACGCCTTCGTGCTCGGCGGCCACGGGGACACCATGGTTCCGCTGGTCAGTTACACCACTGTCGCCGGCATTCCCATTGTCGAACTGTTGCCCAGGGAGCGCATCGACGCCATTGTGCAGCGAACGCGTGACGGCGGCGCGGAAATCGTGAAGCACTTGAAGACGGGCAGCGCATACTACGCGCCGTCCGCGGCAGCCGTCGAGATGGCGGAAGCTATTCTCAAAGACAAGAAAAAAATCCTGCCCTGCGCCGCCTATCTCGAGGGCGAGTTCGGCATCTCGGGTTACTTCATCGGAGTTCCGTGCAAGCTTGGCTCAGCGGGTCTGGAAGAGATCATCCAGATTAAGCTCACTGCGGAGGAAGACGCCGCGCTCAAAAGAAGCGCCGCGTCGGTGAAAGAACTCTGCAATGTCATCGGCGTCTGAACAACCGCGCCCGGAAACATGTCGGCCCAGGCCTCGCACATTTTCCTGATGCAGGCCTGGGACGCTCAGCTTGCTGCATCAAAACTTCGAGCCGAATGGATAGATCCGCGGGAAGGCGAACGCAATCGCGGCGGCTGCTTTCTACGCGTAGTTGATTGGATGGCGCCTGAGCCACTGCTCGTCGCGAACTTTGCCGATATTCTTCATCGCGCCGCCGACAACACTCGCACCCAGGCGGCGATTCTCCCAAGCCATGCCGCCGCTAAAGCCCAGCAAGCCGCCGAGCAGACCGCACGCCAGCGATCGTGCTGTGGAATTCCGCCGGTAGATTACATATCCGAGCAGAACACCGGCGGCTACGCCAACCGCAGTCGGAACCATCGAATCTTTCACCGACTCGCCAAGGACGGAAATCAGGCGCTTGTCCTCGAGGAACTCATCCTCACCTGAGCGTGCGCCTTCGATTCCAGCGTCCAAAATGCGCTGGCCATATTCGGCGCTCGATTTCACCCACCTGCCCACACTCATCGATTTTTCCTCGCTTTCGTGAGTTCTGCGACCAGTTTAGCAGCTCACCTTCTTCGTCATGTTTGTCGGGAACAGCGGCACTTTCCCATTGTGGGCTTCCCATAAGGGTTCCAGTGCCAATACATGCACAGTCGCAGTGAGGTCGATGGAGTGGCAGCGGGATGAACTGGAGGAGGTGCAGTTGCGGCTGCTCGGTCTGTGGAAGGAAAAGCAGCTTGCCACTCGCAGCCTGCTGGCCGTATGACACGACTAACTTCTACACCTACATTGCCAGCAACAACGAACGCAACAGTCTGGCGCAGAGGGGCACAACAAGCAGGGGGGCATAATCTGCGCCAGGTTGGATTGAGTTACGTCCTGGATGGAAACAACGGGCTCAGCCCCTGTCACCACCTGTATCGTGGCAACTTAGTCGATGCGGAAGAATTTCCCCAGGCGTTGCATCGGATCGTAACTCTGCTGGAGAGCAACCAGATCTCGCCGGAGACCGTCCCTTTGGTTCTGGACAGGGGTTCGGCAGCCTTGGCCAACACGCTGGAGTTGGAACAGGCTGGCGTGGGATGGATCTCCGCGCTTCCCTGGACTCAGGCGCCGGCTGAGTTACGCTCATCGCAACAACTGACACCATTGAGCAACGATACCCGGTTCGAGGAGAAATTCTGGGACGTGATGGGACTGTACCTGAATCCACCCGCCAAGACGCTGGTGTTGTGTTGCGGCGAGAAGAGCCAATGCCAGGCTTTGGAGCCGACCCAGCCCGCGCTGCCACTGGGCCTGCCACTCACGACTACGTCCGTCATGGGACGGTGACGCTGTTCGCGGCTCTGAACTATCTGGAAGGAAAGATCGTTCCCATGCTGGCCGATAAGCACCGGCATCGGGAGTGGCTGCGGTTTCTGAAAAGAATCGACCGCCAGACCCGCAAGGGCCTGGACCTGCATCTGATCGTGGACAATTATGCCACCCACAAGCACCCAGAGGTGCGGAAGTGGCTGGCCAAACATCGGCGCTTCCATCTACACTTCACGCCCACCTCAGCTTCGTGGATGAACCTCGTCGAACGCTTCTTTCGCGACCTGACCGAGGATGTGGTGCGAGAAGGTAGCTTCCGGCACGTGAAACAACTGAGCGATCGGATCATGGCCTACCTGGGGGAACGAAATGCCAACCCGACACGCTACACCTGGAACGCCAAAGGCGAAGACATCCTGCGCAAAAATCCAGCGAGCAAAACAGGCACTGCCTGTATAGTCATTTCGGAAACGGTACATTAGAAGATTGTCCGCTGTCCACTGTTAGACTTACCCCTGTGATGCCCCGTCCAATGGCCTTCGCTGTGGAGATGATCACTACGGTGCTGGCTATCGCCGGAATGGGTTACTATCTCGCGGCTCTCGTCGCCGCCCGCGTCTATCTGCTGAGCCGCCGCGCGCCGCTCCAGCTTTTCGCTCCTCCCGTTACGATTCTCAAATCGCTCAAGGGCCTCGATCCGGGAATGCTCGATGCCTTTCGCAGCCACTGCCGCCAATCCTATCGCGGAAGCTATGAACTCCTGTTTGGGGTCTCATCGCTCAGCGATCCGGCAGCGGCGGCTGTCGAGCAGCTCACGCTCGAGTTCCCTCAAATTCAAATTCGCCTCATCGAGTGCCCCGAGCGCCTCGGAACCAACGGCAAAGTCAGTACGCTGATCCAGCTTGTCCGGCACGCCTCACATGAGTTTCTACTCATCAACGACTCCGACATCACCGTCGCGCCCGATTATCTCGAGCGAGTGATGGGCTGTTTTCCGGGTTCCCCGGGGGCGCACGTCTCTCCTACAAAAAGTGAAGCAGCGAAGCTGCGGGGGTTGGTAACCGCGCTTTATCGGGGCCGGGCACACGGTACGCTTCCATCGCATTTGGAGTCTCTGGGAATCGCTACCGACTTTCAACCCGCGGTTCTGCTCGCAAAGCTGCTGGAAGGCGGGCTGCATTACGGACTGGGCTCGACTCTCGCCGTCCGCCGCGAGGCTCTCGAAAAAGCTGGCGGCCTCGAGGCGCTCGTCGATCACCTCGCCGACGACTACGAGATGGGGGCGCGCATCTGCCGGGCCGGTTACAAGGTCGAGCTCAGTTCCGCCGTGGTCGAAACCGCCATTCCGGAGTACGACTGGAGCGGCTTCATCGACCACCAGTTGCGTTGGCTGCGCACTGTCCGCGACGCGCGTCCCGCCGGCTACGCGGGGCTCATCTTCACGTATGGCCTGGGGCTGGCGCTCCTCAACGTGATTGCCAGCGGCCTGAGTCCGGTAAGCCTCTGGCTCCTCGCCCTGAGCCTTTTTCTGCGCCTCGCCCTCGCCATGACCGTCGGAGCCGAGGTCCTGGGCGATCACCAGGTGCTTCCTCTTCTTTGGCTGCTTCCTTTTCGCGACCTGGTCGCAATGGCTCTTTGGGCCGCGGGTTTTGCCGGGAACACAATTGTGTGGCGCGGCGAAGTGTTCGAGTTAAAAAGGGGGCGGCTGATAAAGACCGGCTAGTATCGCGCCTTGGAATAAGAATCATCCCAGGTGCTCAAAATCGAGACCTGGGGCACCCACGTGGGCATGGCGACGGTGAAACCGCTCTAATCCGCGGGGCGGGCCGCGAGCGATGATTCCTCGGCCCGGATCGACGCCGTATTGATCGACAAGCACCCGCCCAGCTCGCCAAAATCCTTCTCCCAGCGGGGCCGCACCTTCGGGTCCAGCGCCGTCAGCGCGTAGCTCGACGTGCGCAGAATTTCATACCAGATGTTCTGTGCCTGCCACAAATTCAACTCGAACGGCAGCTCGGTGAGAGTGCGCGCCAATGCCAGCGACCGGTCCAGAACATCCAGCGACCCGGAAGACATTTGCAGTTCCACCATGATCCGCTTCATGCGCTGGTCTGCAATGTAGGAGAGCGTCGCCGTTTCCAGCGGAACCTGGTCTGCCTTGGCAAGCGACAAGAACGATCTGAGCTGCGCCAGGTCGATCGGATCGGTGTCCATGGTGCGCTTGATGCCGGCGTTGATCGCGAACCCCGCGGCCAGCGTCAGCGCGGGGGGCTTCGGCAGACCGGCCTGGGAAAGATAATGCAGCAGGCTGGCGTGATCCCGGTATATGCCGGTCAGCGAATTCTCGATATCCGACAACGTCGAGTTCAGGATCAGCTTCACGATCCGTCGCTGCTCGTCGCTGAACAGGGAAGTGAGCGAATAGTCGGCGTGACCGTAAAATCGATCCAGGAGCCGTATCACTTCAGGAAAATCCGCGCTTTGCACGCGCACCGCAGCCTGCTGTCGAAAGGTCTCGAACTCTGCCGCATCGTTTTCCCCGTAGGCCTTCACCGCCGCGGTAATATTTTGGTCTCCGAAGTGCAGCACCGCAAATGAAAAACTTTGCGTCCGTCCCGTGATGGTACTGGCGATCCGCACCCGCCCCAGTGCCAGCCTTCCGCGCCCCGAGGACTGAATCTCGTACGAGATGCGCCGCACCCGGTAACAGAAAAGCTCCGTCTCGTCGGCATAGGACGAAAAAACCGAACTGATGGCATAGTGCGCCCCCACCTGCTCCAGGTGCAACATCTTCGAGGCAACACACTTTTTATAGATCTGCTCGCCATCGCCCGCGGCCGGATCGTTCGATCGCGCTTCGGCCAGCCGGCCGAGAAGCGCGGGCTCCAGTCCATTGGCCTGCTCGTCAAACAGACGCGCCGCCAGTTGCAGCACGCGTGCCGCGTAGGCGATAATCTGCACCGTCTCAATGCCGGAGATATCGTCGAAAAACCATCCGCAGCTGGTGTACATCAGCTGCGCGTGACGCTGCATCTCCATCAATTCCAGGCCGCGCACCCGCTCAGCGTCTGTCAACTCATGAGACTGGTGCTCGCTGAAGAAACCGCTCACCGTCTCCGCCGTGCGATCGAGCAGCACCTTGATGTAATCGTTGCGCGCCGCCCACACATCGTTGAACAGACGCGCACCCTCCCGCTCCGTCAGCGGAACCAGCGCGTCCCGCAGCTCGTCGAGCCCCATGCGCAGGGGCCAGCGCCACTCCTGGTTCCATCCCGCGTGGCCGCCGTTGCAGCCGCAGTTAGAACGCCATCGTTCCACTCCATGTGCGCAGCTCCACGAAGTATCTTCCACAATCTCCGCCTCGTGCTCCGGCGGAAACTGCTCCAGAAAGCTGCCATAGTTGGTCAGCCTGACGGTCTTGTCCCGCTCCAGCAGCCACAGCGCCCAGGCCAGCGCCATCTCGCCATACTTGTGATGGTGCCCATACGACTCTCCGTCGGTCGCCACGTGCGCCAACTGCGGCTGCGATCCTTCTTTTAATCCCGCCTTCAGCCGCGAAGCGAAATTCTCTCCCGAGTCCAACAGACCTTCAAACGCGATCGCCCGCGAAGTGGGCCCGTTGTAAAAAAACACGGCGATCGACGCCCCCGAGGCGAACCGAACCAGGTAGGGATGCGTTGTGTCCACGTTCGTATCAGGAGTCTCAGTCCAGCTACCTGCGTCGGTCCCCTTGATCGGCCGTATGCGCCTGCACTGGTGGGGCGCCAGGATCGTGAACTGGATGCCGTTCGCGGCCATCAGCTCGAGTGTTTCCGAGTCCGCGGCCGTCTCTGCCAGCCACATGCCTTCCGGCTTGTCGCCGTAGTTGTTTTCGTAGTCGGCGATGCCCCAGCGGATCTGCGTGACGCGATCGCGCGTGCTGGCCAGCGGCATAATGATGTGGTTGTAGACCTGCGCCATAGCCGAGCTATGCCCGCGAAAGTTCTTCCGGCTGCTCCGCTCTCCATCCAGGATCATCCGGTAGGTGCGGGGCGCATTTTCCTTCAGCCAGCTCAACAGCGTCGGACCGAAGTTGAAACTCATCCGCGAGTAGTTGTTGACGATATCGGTGATCAGATTCTTGTTGTCCACAATGCGCGCCGCGCCGTTGGTCGCGTAGCACTCCGCGCACACCCGCTCGTTCCAGTCGTGATACGGAGCAGCCGAGTCCTGCGTCTCCACGGTCTCAAGCCAGGGGTTCTCGCGAGGCGGCTGGTAAAAATGTCCATGAATGCAGATATAACGTTTGCTCGCAGCCATCAATCATTCCCATCGCGGGCCAGGAATATTCGGTCCGCAAAGACCATTCTACGGTGAAACCGGGAAGTCTCAACTCGACGACAGGTTTCACGTCTTCGCCGACCGGCCGGCGGGCGGAGTGTTTTTGGCCAGGTCGCAAGCGCGCCACAGGTACCAGCTGGCCACCGAACGAAACGGCGCCCAGCGCAGCCCGCGCTTGAACAGCACGTCCGGTTTGGGCAGATCGGAAGCCTCGATGGCGCGCGACTTGGGCAGCCGCTGGAAGGTCAGCGCGTACCCCTTCCGAACCCCATAATCCGTCACCGGCAAGACATCCGGCCGCCCCATCCTGAAGATAAGCAGCATCTCAACCGTCCACGGCCCGATGCCGCGCACCTCGGTTAGGCGCTCCACGATGTCCGCGTCCGACATCTTCTTGATCGCCGCATGACTCGGCACGGTGCCGTCGATCGTTCGCGCTGCCAGGTCGCGCAGTGCCTTGATCTTGTTTCCTGAAACTCCCGCCGCCCGCAGCGGCTCGTCGGGCACTGCGACCAACTGCTCGGGCGTTGGATCGCCTCCAAAGAACTCCCGCACCCTCCTGTGAATCGTAGCCGCCGCCTTGCCATGCAACTGCTGATAAAGAATCGATTCCAGCAGCGACTCGAAAGGAGAGGGTGCCTGATCGAGTCGCAGTGTGAATGGGCCCGCGCGCTCAATCAGCGCGCCAAGTTTCGCGTCACGTTTGCGCAAATGCTCAAGCGCCTCGTCGGGATCGAACGGAAGCTTCCGGCTCCGGCCGTGATGAATCATGCAAAGAGTGTATCGCGCGGCGCAAACGGATGCGCCGCCTGACTTCTATGCATCTGCAGTGCTCCTGGAATGATAAACTTCGTGCGATCCCACGCCACAAGGAGATTCGCCGATGAAACGCCGCGATTTCGTTCGAGCCATGACCGCCGCTGGAACCGGCCTGTTATTTTCGCGCCCGCGATTCGCGCGGGCCGCCGATTCCAACACAGTCCATCCCGGCGTCAAACGCGTGCTGGTCATGTTCAAGTGCCACTTCGACGCTGGCTTCATCGATACCCAGGCCAACGTCGTCCACAAATACTTCACCGAATACTTTCCCCGCGCCATTGAGACCGCGAAGGCCGCCAATGCCGGCGGCAAGCGCCGCTATGTGTGGACCACGGGTTCCTGGCTGCTGTTCGAGTATCTCGAGCAGGCGTCCGCGGCCGACCGCAAGATCATGGAAGAAGCCATTGAGCGCAGAGATATCGCCTGGCACGCCCTGCCCTTCACGTGGCAATCCGAAATGCTCTCGCCCTCGATGATCGAAGGTAGTCTTGCCATCTCGCAATCGCTCGACCGCCGTTATGGAAGAACTACCTCCGGCGCCAAGATGACCGACGTCCCAGGCCATACTCGCGGCATCGTTCAGCCCCTCGCGAAACACGGCATCGCGTTTCTCGAAATCGGCGTCAATGGCGGTTCAACGCCGGCCGAACTGCCGCCAATCTTTCTCTGGAAAGACCCCTCGGGCGCCAGTCTGCCCATGATGTACCACCATCAATATGGCGGCGTTGCCATCGTCCCCGGCTCCGATCTCGCACTGGTGACCGCGGTGCGCAATGACAACAGCGGCCCCGATACGCCCGATGAGATCGCACAGGCCCATGCCGATCTGGCCGCGCAGTTTCCAAATGCCGAGATCGTGGCGACAAATCTCTCCGACATGGCGAATGCGCTCGCACCTTATCGTGCCGGGCTTCCGGTGGTGGAACAGGAGATCGGCGACACCTGGATCTACGGCGTCGCCAGCGACCCTCTCAAAGTCGCGCGCTATCGTGCACTCGCCCGCCTGCGCGACGAATGGATCGCAACCGGCAAGCTTAAAATCGGCGATGAGACCGATCTCAAGTTACTGCGCCACGTCTTGCTTGAGGCCGAGCACACCTGGGGTGCCGACACCAAGACCTGGCTCGACTTCGACAACTACATTCCCGCCGACCTCTCCAAAATGCTCGATACAAAAAACTACAAGGTCGTCCAGTTCAGCTGGGCCGAGAAGCGCAACGACCTGCTCGCCGGCATCGCGACGCTTCCACCGGAATTGCGCGCTGAAGCCGATCATGCGCTGGAGGGCATCAAGCCTGCTAAGCCCACCCTGCCAATCACTTCGCAACCGGCCGGAAAACCCATCGAAACCGCGCAGTTCCACATTGTCATCGATCCACATACCGGCGCCATCACGCGCCTCGCCAACAAGGCCACGGGGCGCGAATGGGCCGGAGCTGCCAATCCCATCGCGCTGCTCACCTACCAGACGCTTTCCGAAGACGATTATGAACGCTTCATCCGCGCCTATGTCACCACCAAAGCAGATTGGGCGCAAAAAGACTTCGGCAAGCCCAACATCGAGCGCTACGGAGCCAAGAGCCAGGAGTGGCGCCCGTCATCGGCCGAGGTCCGAGTGGAAGAAACACTGGACGGCCAACGCATTGTCATTCTTCCACGCTTCGAAGACGACGATGCATTCCGGCGAGGTCGCGCCGCGTTCCCGCGCAAAGTCTTCGTCGAAATGTATCTGCCCAAAGCGAGCCCGCAAGCGCACATCACGGTCTCGTGCTTTGACAAGCCCGCCACGCGCATGCCCGAATCGCTTTGGCTTAGCTTCAACCCCATCGCGAAAGATCGGAAAATGTGGACTTTTGAAAAGTCGGGGCAAGCTATTGCCCCGTTCGATGTAGTCGCCTCCGGCAACCGCCACATGCACTGCCTGCAAAAGGGATTCAAATACCAGAAAGGCGGCGACCGGTTCGCCGTCGACACGCTGGATGCACCCGTGGTCGCGCTCGGCGAGCGCACCCCGCTCCTCTTCTCGAACGATCAGCCCGATCTCGACAAGGGCGTCCACTCCTGCCTCTTCAACAACGCCTGGGGAACGAACTACATCATGTGGTACGGCGAAGACATCAAAGCTCGTTTCGTCCTGAGCGTGTAGCATCGGTCGGTTCCTAAAGACAATCCGGAAGAACCGCGCTCGCGGTTTCATTCTGAATCGAAGTCGCCAGGCAGTTCTCAACCGGACGCGCCGGCGCCAACCTGCGCCTGTACCATGGAGTGGAGCAAGAGGGGACAGGCAAGCCATGAAAATGCGGCCGGGAGTGCAAACGGGATTTCTGATGTGCGGCAAAGAATGGACCGAAGGAGAAGCCCTCGAAGTCCGCTCGCCGTGGGACCAGGGCCTGGTAGGCCGCGCCGTAGTTGCCACGCGCGCCGACGCGCGACAGGCAGTCAGTCACGCCATGGCCAGCCTGCGCCGCACCCGTTCCAAGCCGCGATGGAAACGCCGCGAAGTTATTGAAAACGTGGCAGCCGCGCTCATCGAGCAGAAAGAGCGCTTTGCGCAACTGATTGTGGCTGAGGCCGGCAAACCCCTGCGCCTGGCGCGCGCTGAGGTCGATCGCGCCGCTCTCACTTTCAAGACCGCCGCGGAGGAAGCGGCTCGCCTGTGCGGCGAAACCATCCCGCTCGATCTGGCTGAAGGCAACGAAGGCCGCTGGGGGGTTGTGCAGCGCTTCCCCATCGGTCCCGTGTTAGCCATTACACCGTTCAATTTTCCGCTCAACCTGGTTGCTCACAAACTCGCGCCAGCCATGGCTGCCGGCTGCCCGATCATTCTCAAGCCCGCTCCGCAAACGCCGTTCACCGCGCTGGCGCTCGGCGAGGTGATTCTGAAGGCCGGCTGGCCTGAGGAAGCCCTCGCCGTATTGCCGCTTCATGACGTCGACACCCGCTGGCTCGCCGAAAAGGAAGATCGCATCAAGCTGTTGAGCTTCACCGGTTCAGCAAAAGTGGGCTGGGAGCTCAAAGCGCATTCCGGGCGCAAGCGGGTCGTGCTCGAGCTGGGAGGCAACGCGGCTCTTATCGTCCACAACGATTGGCCTGGCCTCGACGAAGCGGCGGTCCGTACCGCTCAAGCCGCCTTCGCCTTCGCCGGCCAATCGTGCATCAGCGTGCAGCGCGTGTTTGTCCAGCGCTCCATCTTCCAGACCTTTCTGTGGAAGGTTGTGGATGCGGCCGCGAAGCTGGTCGTCGGCGACCCGTCCGACGAGGACACCGAAGTCGGCCCGCTCATTCGCATCGCGGATGCGGAACGCGTCGAAGCCTGGATCAAAGAGGCGGTTGCCGGCGGCGCCAAGCTGGTCGCCGGCGGTGAGCGCAATGGCTCCGTGATCGCGCCCGCGATTCTCACGGCAACCAAACCGGGCATGAAGCTGCGCGATGAAGAGGTCTTCGGTCCGGTCTGCGTTATTGAGCCCTACGTGGATTTCGAGGAGGCGCTCGCTGAGGCGAATCACTCCCGCTTCGGCTTGCAGGCCGGCCTGCTCACGCGCGACTCGGGGCGCATCATGACCGCGTTTCGCGAGCTTGAAGTCGGAGCGCTGATCGTCGGAGACACGCCCACCTGGCGCATGGACCCAATGCCTTATGGCGGCGTAAAAGATTCGGGATTGGGACGCGAAGGCATCCGCTCGGCGATTGAGGAAATGACCGAGCCCCGCATGCTGGTCATGACCGGAATGGAATCCTGATTGCAGTCGCGCCGCGGTTTTAGGTGGGTAACAAATTTTCGACTGCTTATCCGCGCCCTGCTACTTGACTTTCGCTTTTGCCTTCTGCGCGGCCCAGCGCTTGCGCTGCGCATCCGCGATCCGCTTGCGCGCCTCGGGACTCAGCACGCGCTTCTTTCTGGACGTGGCCTTCGCAGCGACTTTCTTTGCCTTGCTTGCTGGTACTTTCGCAGCAACCGTACCAATATTAGTTAAGAGGGAACGCACTTGTGTCAGGCGTGCAATCTCAGCGTCGATCTGGGCAAGTATATTGTCAATAGCCATGAATGCAGCATAACTGATTCGACCGCTTTTTGCACGGATTCCCCATGGGTTTCCGTCACCAATTTGAGACATTCAATCGCGGCGTTATTTATTCCGGCTTGCCAACGGTCTTGTCTTTATAAGCCTTCTGCAGAATAAAGAATGCCTGCTTCTTCTCTCCCCGCTCCGAGATAAGTCCCTTGCGATTAAATTCATCCTGTATTCCCGCTAATGGACGATTTGGCGAACGGAAGTCCATCAACACCCACGGACTCATTCCTCTCAGTTGCGGAATTCGATTCAGCATTCCTAATTGGTGTCGATAGATATTTGCCTGGTATTCTTCCGTCCAGCGCTGATCGGGTTTCCCGTGCAATCCAGCCTTCGCGTCGCCACCCCATTCGCTCGCGATCACAGGCTTATCAAACGCAATCCGCCAGTCGGTAGTGTCGGCGGCTTCGGGCCGCTGTTCATACCAGCCGATATATTCATTCACCCCGATGACGTCCAGCGCCTTCCCCAGCGGGTCGTCAACAATTTTTGTGTTCCCCTCCGTCCTCACCAGCAGTGCCGCCGTGATAAGCCGGGTCGGATCGAGCTTCCGGGCGTGATCGGCCAGCGCTGAGATAAACTTTGTCCGCACTGCCGTGTTCGGAGTTTCATTGGCCATCGACCAGAGGATGATGGCCGCATGATTTCTGGAAGTATCGATCTCTTCGTCCAGTTGTTGTTCGGCCTTCGCGTACACTTTCGGGTTATCGAATTCGAGAGCCCAGTAAACAGGATTCTCAGACCACACCAGCAACCCCATGCGGTCGGCGGCCCGCAACATGGTTTCATCGTGCGGATAGTGCGCCAGCCGGACATAGTTGCAGCCGAGCTCTTTGGCCCATCCCAGAAGGATCTCCGCATCTTTGTTGGAATATGCGCGTCCCGTGCGGTACGGAGCCTCTGCATGTATGTCGATTCCGCGCAAATAAATCGGCTTGCCGTTCAGAAGTATCTTGCTGCCGCTGGTCTCGATCGTCCGGAATCCGATCAGGTCTTTGAGAGAGTCTTGGCCCGCAACGATCTCGACGTTATAGAGCTTCGGTGTTTCGGGCGACCAGCGCTCCAGGCCTTCGGTGGTGAGGTGAATCACGGCACGGCCGTCTTCGCCTACGGTGGCCGTCGACTTCGCGTGTAACTCCGGAATCGTTACGTCGACGCTTTCGCCTGGCTGCGCATCCATGACATGCACCCATCCCTCGATCAAACCGGTTTCCTTCGGGCCCAGATGCAGATCGTATTGATCGATGAAGCTGTCGGGAACCTCGATCAGCGAAACTTCGCGTGTAAGTCCGCCGTAATTCCACCAATCGGTTTGGACCGTAGGCACGTTATCTTCGTGACGCGTGTTATCCACCGCGGCGACAATGAAATTGGCGCCGCCATCGAGCGCCGATGTTACATCGCAGTTGAACGCCGTGAAGCCCCCTTCATGCTCGCAGACCTCCTGCCCGTTGATCCAGAACCAGGAGCGGTAGTTGGCCGCGCCGATGCGAAGATAGACGCGCGTATGTTGCTTCGCCCGATAAGTAAAGTCCCGTTCGTACCACAGGGGGCCTTCATAGTAGAAAAGCGACTCGCGCTGCGTGTTCCAATCGCCGGGAACGTGGAGCTTCGGCGCTTTCGAGAAATCGTACTCGGTGGGAAACAGGTCGCCGGGCTGCGCCTTGCGATTCAGAAAATATCCGTTGGCTTTCATCTCGTGATGAAAGCTCCAAAGGCCCGAGAAGTAAGGATCGACAATCGAAGCCCACTCGCCGTTGAGCGAAGTCGCCGGCCGCATATCTGCGCCGGTTAGCACAATTGGCGCGGCAGGCGCCGCCCAGGAAATTGTCACGGCGCTCGTCAGGATACAAAGCAGTAAACTGACTGGATTACGAATGCGATTTAGAATCAGCTTGCGTAGCGAATCGTTCATCGAGACCCTCGATGGAAATATAACCCACGGACATGTAAAGCCGATTCAGTTGGAACGAGCCATTCTATTCCCTGCAGGGTGAATTCCCGAATTCGCCGGCCCGACAGTCCGAAATCACGCACAAAAAAGGACGGCCGTAGCCGCCCCTTTTTGTCTGCCCCTGTTGTGTCCGTGCTTGAATACCTACAGGCCCAGGTACTCCACGTGCACGTAAGTGCCCAGTCGAACGTTGTACGCCAGGTACCACCCCGGATGGTCCGGGTCGTCATAGATGACGATGTCGTCCGAGTCCCAGAGCCAGCCGTCGCAGTAACCCACATCAAATGGAGCTACGCTCCAGTACCAGCCATTGAACCAGAAGCGCCCCGGCCCCCCGCCGGCCAGGTGCCATACGTGTTCCCGGCCGAAGCCCCCCGTGAAGCGGCCGTGCTCAAATGGGTGGTCGAGATGATAGTGCGGATCGTTGGGGCCGGTGTCATGGCCTACCCAAGTCTTGCCGTCCACATGCGGCGCCGACGGATGACCCGCCTTGTCGCTGAAGTTGTGCTGCGGTTCATAGGTTTTGGGCGTCCCATGATATTCGGCCGGCCCGCGAGCGGGCGGCCGCGGTGCGGCCTCTCGGTGCTGGGCAACAACGGAAACTGAGGTCACCAGGAAGCCGGTCAGGGCAATCTGCCATAGGCGCATGACATTCCTCCTTCAATGCGGTTCACTGAGGGGCGCAGGACCGCGGCTCTGCTGCCGCGCACTTCCCTGGCCGCCCCCAACGGGGGAAGACGCAAATGGACTACGCAGCTCTGTTCACTGCATCCAATCCAGGTGATCATCCTAATCACGATAGACGGAAGGAGCAACCTAAAGTTGCCACAGTCGCATGACAAGTTTTCTCTTAATCATGCATTTACAGCGAACGGGGCGCGCCGCCAGGCGTAGAGCGGAAACTGGTTCGCCAGCTCCGCAACTTCTCCGCGGATGCGCTCCAGCACCGCGTCGTCGTTGCGATGCTCCAGCGCTTCGGCAATCCACGCTCCGATGGTGCGCATCTCCGGTTCCTCCATGCCGCGGGTAGTCAGCGCCGGCGTACCTACGCGAATGCCTGAAGGCTTCAGCGGCGGGTTCTTATCCCACGGAATGGAGTTCTTGTTCACCGTGATGCCGGCCTTGCCCAGCGCCAGTTCCGCCTCCGAGCCCAATATCCCCTTCTCGAACACATCCACCAGCAGCAAGTGATTATCCGTGCCGCCGGAGACCAGCCGGTAGCCCTCCGCCCGCAACGCCTCCGCAAGCACCTTGGCGTTCGATACGATTCGCGCGGCGTAGGTCTTGAACTCCGGCCGCAGCGCCTCTGCAAAGGCAACCGCCTTGGCGGCCACAATGTGCATCAGCGGGCCGCCCTGCTGGCCGGGGAACACGGCCTTGTCGATCTCTCTTCCGATAGTCTGCTCCGGCTTGGGACCGACCTGATAGTTCCTGCCGCAGATAATCAACCCGGCCCGGGGACCGCGCAGCGTCTTGTGCGTCGTCGTGGTGGTAATGTGGGCATGTGGCACCGGCGAGGGATGCACGCCGCCGGCCACCAGTCCCGCGATATGCGCCATGTCGAAGATATACGTGGCGTTCACCTGATCCGCAATCTGCCGCATCCGCTCAAAATCCCAGAGCCGCGGATAAGCGCTTCCACCGCCGATGATCACCTTCGGCTTTTCCCGCTCGGCTACGGCTTCCATCTCGTCGTAGTCGATGAGCTCGTTGTCGCGCCGCACGTGATAGAACGTGGTGCGATAGAGCTTTCCGCTGAAGCTCAGCTTGTGTCCGTGGGTAAGGTGGCCGCCGTGCGCCAGGTCGAGACCCAGAATGGTGTCACCCGGCGCCAGCACCGCGGCGAATGCCGAAGCGTTGGCCTGCGACCCGGAGTGCGGCTGGACGTTCACATGCTCGCCACCGAAAATCTGCCTGGCCCGATCGCGGGCCAGGTTCTCCACTACGTCGGCGTATTCGCAGCCCCCATAGTAGCGGCGACCCGGGTACCCCTCGGCATACTTGTTGGTGAAGACCGATCCGGCCGCTTCCAACACCGCTTCGGAAACAAAATTTTCGCTGGCAATCATCTCCAGCCCCTCGTGCTGGCGGAGAGTTTCCTGGTCAAGGGCTGCGGCCACTTCCGGGTCCGCCTGGGCAAGGGAGAGAGACATGCAGTCAGTCATACCAGAATTTTACGGCAAAACCCCGCGGCGCCATCTCTCATTCTGCACCGTGCCTCTCGCCGGCCCGCTACGCCGCCCGTCGCTGCGTCTCGCCGGAGAGCCATCTTCCGCAGTACTCGGCCAGGTGGTTAATCGACCGCTCGTTGCCCCGGAGTCCCACATACGCATCCGGACGGATCAGCGCCAGCGAGGGGAGCGAACCGAAATGCTCGTGATACTTCTGCTTCTCCTCCCCTTCTGCCGGCTGAACCCGCACGATCGCAATCAGTTCACGCCAATGCACAATCGCATGGGTCAACTGGTCTTCCTGGGTCGCTGAATCCGGAAAGTTCGCCAGCAGCAGCGTGAACCGCGATGGACTCAAGAGGTTGAAAAGCCGCCGTTCTTCATACCGCCCTTGATCGATCGCCGCCTGAAGCTTCAGTTCCGGGACGCGGTCTCCTGCGCGCAGGTTGCCAGCCGCTCCGTAATCGGCAGACAACGAGCTGTCCCGATAGTTCAGCGAGAGCTGGCTGATGCGCGCCACCGCATTCTCCTCGACAAAGCTGAATCCCCCCACCCAAGGCGCCAGGTGGTAGAAAAGGCTTCGCAGCAGCTTGTTTTCGGTTGCGACAAGTTCCGTGACTCTCTCTGTCTCCCCTAAAATCGCGCGCATCACCGGTATTCGATCCCGTTCATAGCTGTCCAGTAGTTCTTCCGGCGCCATGCCCTTCAACGCCAGCGCCAGCTTCCATCCCAGGTTCATCATGTCCTGGATGCCGGCGTTCATCCCCTGCGCGCCGGCCGGGCTGTGAATGTGCGCCGCATCGCCGCCCAGAAACACCCTGCCCACCTTCAGCTTTTCCACCATGCGGCTGTTGATGTGGAACCACGAACTCCACGCCAGCTGTCGCAGCCGCGCCGGAATGTGCGAACGCTCGTCGTAGATCGCCTGCAGATCGGTGAGGGTAGGTCCGTTTCCTTCCGGCAGGTTCCCGTGCGGATAGCCCGCAATCAGCCGGAAATGACTCCCGCCCATCGGGAACATCCCCATGAATCCCATCTCCGAGGAAAAAATGTAAAGATCCGAATCCGGCAGCTCTCCGTCGGCATGCAAATCTCCCAGCGCAAAGTACTGGTCAAACGCGGTTCCTTTGAAGGGAAGACCAAGACTGGTGCGGATGATACTGTGCGCGCCTTCGGCAGAGATCAGGTAACTGGCCGAAACCTCTTCCAGCCGCCCATCCATGTGCTCCAGCGTGGCCGTCACGCCTTCCCCATTCTGCGCGAAGGCAATCATCTTCATGCCGAACTCGACCTTTGTTCCTTCCTTTGCCAGCGCGTCGCGCAAGATACGTTCGGTGTCCGATTGAGGAAGAAACAATAAGTAGTTATAGCGGCTCTCGATCTGGGTGAAATCTGCTCTGAACAGTTGTTTTCCTCCGCCAAAGACCACCGCGCCCCTGGCTGCGTTCCCCAGCCGGACAAACTCATCCGCCAATCCGCGCAACTCCAGCTCTTCCAGAGTCCGCGCCTGGATCCCGATGGCCCGCGAGGTCGGGGAGGGTCCATCCATCGCATCGATCAGCCGCACAGGAATGCCGAATCGCCGAAGTTCCAGCGCAGCCGTCAAGCCTGTCGGTCCGGCTCCTGAGATAAGCACCGTTGGAGAAGATTCTGTCGTCATAGGGATAGTCCTTTGGAGCTAAGTCGCATTCCACACACGGGGGGTTAGATGGCGATTCCGGACCCCAGGCTACGAACCAGGCAGAATTACCTGGAGGAGGGCGCTCAGGTTTGACGGCCCGCCTTTTAGCGATGAAGGCTTTAAACCGCTGCAGTTGCTTTTGTGAGAACAGGATGGGGCTCGCTGCGACCCTTCCCGAAGCTGGAGATGCCACCAAAGTGGGCATCCCATGGCCTTGTGGGTTGCTTTGAGAGGACTGAAAGCTGAGCGATCGATCTAAAATGGTAAGTAGCGTTCCAGACCGAGGAAACAGTGAGCAGGCAAAAGACATTCCTGTTACCGATCGTATTTTTCATTGCCGGCCTTTGCTCGGGCACTGCGCAATCGCCCGCCCAGGAACCCTCGCCCGATTCCGCGCTGCTGGCCAAAGCCAACGCCGGGGACGCGGTATCGCAGGTGCAGGCGGGTCAGGCCTCCGAGGCAAACCGCGATTATAAGCAGGCCAGCGCTTGGTACCGCAGGGCCGCCGAAGAGGGCAGCATTTCCGGCGCCATCCACCTGGCTGAGCTCTATCGCGACGGCGGCAAGGGCTTTCCCCGCGACATGACGCAGGCAGCGGCCTGGTATCGCAAAGCCGCCGACCAGGGAGACCCCGCGGCGCAGGGAGCCTTGGCCATGTTGTACACCCTCGGCCAAGGCGTGCCTCGCAGCGATATAGAAGCCTATTACTGGCTCGATCTCGCCGCCGCCGTCAAGAGTGCCAACCAGGCGCAATACGCCGCCAATCGCCAGAATGTCGGCACCCGCGTTACTGTCGAAGAACTCGTCGAAATCCAGGACCGCGTGGCCCAGTGGAAAGCCGCCCACCCGCGCGCGGAACCGGCGAATTAGCCCGGGCCTCCGCGTCTGCGAAAGAAACTCCTTCCGGTACGCCGCCTGAAGCCAAGCCGGCAGCCGCAACCGCTATTCTGTTCCCGATGCGATTTGCGATTCTTCCCCGCGCACTGCTCCTTTCGGGCCTTCTAATAATTGCGAGGCCGCAGTCGGTCTCCGCACCGGCAGGTCAGATGACTCTCGCGCCCGACCTTGTCCAGGCCGGCTCACCCGAGCTCATTCGCGTCAACGCGTCCGCTGCGGCAAACGTGCAAGGCGAATGGCTCGGCCAAAAGATCCAATTCTTTCGCGGGAAGGACGGAGCGCACTGGTTCGCACTTGCAGGCGTCGACGTGGAAGCACCCATAGGCCCCTCTACTCTCCGCATCGCTATCACACCGGCGGCCGGAGGCCAAGCCCGCCGGCTTGATCAGGCCATCGAAATCCGCCTGCCCCACTACGCGACCGGCACGCTCACCGTCGCGCCGCAGTTCGTCGAGCCCGGTCCAGAGGCCATCAAGCAGATTGAGTCCGAGGTCGCCCTCAAACAGAAGATCTTTTCTCAGAGCGCGCCCGAACCCCTCTGGGAGGGAGATTTCCGCGCCCCCGTCACGGCCCCGGCAACCTCCAGTTTCGGCGCCCGGCGCATGTTCAATGGAAAGCTGGCCAGCGTGCATAAGGGGATGGATTTTCGCGCCGCCTCAGGCACGCCGGTCCGTGCTGCCAACAGCGGCGCTGTGGTTCTGGCCCGCCCACTCTACTTCGAAGGCAACTGCGTAGCCATCGACCACGGCCTGGGTCTCTACACCATCTCCATGCACTTGAGCCGCATCGATGTCCGCGAGGGCCAGCGCGTCACACACGGCCAGCTTCTCGGACTTAGCGGCGCCACCGGCCGCGTAACCGGCCCTCATCTCCACTGGGCCGTCCGCTGGCAATCCGCCTACCTCGACCCCGCCAGATTGCTGAAAATGAACCTGGCCGAGGCTCACTGAGGGGCAGGAGAACAGAGCTTAGCGGGTTAGCGCCTCTTCTTCCATCTCACTTGGCTCCGCCGCCGGCGCGCTCAACCCCGCAGCCTTTTCGCCGCGCAGCGCCTTGAACGCCCGGTAGACAAACCACCCCATGTGCCAGCCGTCGATGAACTTGTAGGGGGTCTCCCCGGTCGTATAGTGGCCGCAGGGCAGCACCTTCGGCTCAAAGTTCACGCCGTAGCGGCGAAACGCATCCAGCACCTGAAGGGAGTACTCCCTCGGAAACGTCAGGTCGTAATCGGCGTAGACCATCAGGACGCGCTTCGAGGGCCCTCCCGACTTTGGCCCGGCAAACTTCTCGAAATAGCTGCACGGACTCACTACCGACCACAACTCCCGCACTCGCTCCTGCGTCAGTCCCGCCCCTTCGAGCGCCTGCTTCACATGCCGGGTGCTCTGCCCCGCCCACGCCACGTCGCCGAAGGCCGTCGAAGCGTGGTTGAACGCATTCACCCGCAGGCGGCTGTCGTGCGTACTGGCAAGGAATGCGTAGCATGAGCCCAGGCTCGTTCCCAGCACCCCAAAGTGCTCGTAACCCTGCTCTTCGAGCCAATCGAGACAGCAGCGGATATCCACCACCGCCTGCCGGCAGGCGGATATCGTCCGGCCAATGTTCGCGCTCACCGCGTAGTCTGACCGCTCAAGCTCCGCGGGCCGCCGTATATCGTGGTAGGGCTTTGACAGCCGCAGCGCCGAGATCCCCATGCGGTTGAAGATGGTGCACAGCGAGTTGTGGCTGAAACCGTCGGCGTTCCACTGCGGCATCACGACGATGGCCTGCTTCGGCCGCCGGGGGTCCTTGTGCGCCGGCGCGGCGTACCATCTCGCGTTCACCAGGTCGTTTTCCGGGTAGCGGGTCCGCTCCGGCGACGTGAAGCGCAGGTATTGCGCCTTGGGCAATTTTCCGTCGGCCGCCAGCCGCTTGATCTCCGCTGCCTGTGCCAGCGTCTCCGGCCGCACGTTGGTCGGGAAAAGCTCGGGGTAGCGCTCCTCCAGGCGGAAGTCCGTCGGCCGCTCATATCCAAAAAAGATCTCGCTGTTGCGGATCAGCAGATGGTTGATTCCAACCATCGCGCCCTCGGCGGCCGCTGGGTCGCTCTCCACGCCGGGCTCCGGAATCGCCGCGGCAAAGCCGTGCGAGCGCAGAAACGGCTCAATCCAGTCGAAGCCCCACTCCAGCGGCCTCACCACGCGATTTTCATCGCGCGTGGTCAGCCGCGTCTCCCAGTCAAACATCCAACGCGCGTACCAGGTGTTCTTCATCCCTATGGTTCGATCTTACCAGCGGGCGCGTTCCTGAGATGTGACACAGGCCCTACGCGGCTTTGGGCCGCGCCGCAATCTGCGCCCACGCGAGCCACCCGAGGCTCAACAGCAGGATCAGCGCGATGATGGCCTGCGAGATCGCACAGTAGAGGCACCAGACCATCAGCACATTTTTCTCGATCAGGGAGAGATGCAGCGCAAAAGCGAACCCGCTCGTAGCCGCCAGCGCCAGCAGAATGTGCCGGCGCCCCAGCGCTAAGACCCCGAGCAGCAGGTAACCCGCCATGCCGACGGCCGCGACCGGTATGTGCGCAACCTCGGCATAGGAGCTGTGATTCACAATGCCGCAGTCCCACTTTTCGTTGATGGAGCAGGGCTCTGTGCCGGTGGAGTAGTGGACGCGCAGGGCCAGAGTGGAAACCACCAACCCGCCGAGGGCAAGAAAGAGAATGAGGTATCGCATAGATGCCGTTTCGATTGTAGAGCATAGGTTCAACGGATGGCTCGCTGGTACCATGGGAACCATGAATCGGCCTGGACAGCGGGTGGGCTTCTTCGGTGGCAGTTTCGACCCTCCTCACCTGGGGCACCTGGCGGTAGCGCGAGCGGCGCAGGCCGCGCTCCGGCTCGATGTGGTCCTGTTCGCGCCGGTTGGCGCTCAGCCGCTCAAGTCGCAGGGGGCGACTGCCAGCTATGAGGACCGGCTGGCCATGACGCGGCTGACCATCGCCGGAGTGCTGGGGTTCGAGGTATCGCTCGCCGACGCCCCCAGAGCCGACGGCGCGCCCAACTACACTCTCGAGACGCTCAGTCAGCTGCACACCGAGCTCGGCCCCTCTTGCTCGCTGTTCTTCCTCATGGGCGCCGACTCTTTCCTGGGGCTTGGCACCTGGCATCGCGCTGACGAGGTCCCCTTCGCCGCGACGCTGATTGTGGCGTCGAGGCCCGGACAGCCGCTCGAGGACCTGGAAGCGGCGCTCCCAGCCGGATTGACCATCCGAGGAGGCTCTGAACCGGGCCTGACTCAAGGCGGCGTTGAGGTGCGGGCGTTTGAGCTGCGCAACCAGGCTGGCCAGGTCGCGGAGTTGTATTTGCTGCCGGGTCTTGACGTACCTGTCAGCGCTTCGGAGATCCGCGCGCGCATCCGCGATCAAGACAAGCAGACCGCTTCCTCCAAGCCCGCGCTCCTGTCCCAGTCGGTTTTGGACTACGTGCACCAACGAGGCCTCTATCGTTGATTTCGCAAGGCAACGACGATGACAGGCCGCGATAAAGCGATACCATGAACAATGGAGAAGTTTTTTACCGAATGACCACAACCCAAGCGAAGCAGCAAGCCGCCGACAAGCAGCAGACACGCATTCTGGTTCAGGCCGCGGCCGCGGTCTGCGAAGACAAGAAGGGCGAAGACACGCGGATCCTCGAACTCGACGCCATCGATTCCGGCTTGTCCGATTTCTTCCTCGTCACCTCGGCCAGCAACGACCGGCAGGCGATCGCCATCGCCGACGAGATCGAATTCCGCCTCAAGCGCGATTTTGGCGCTTACGCGCACTCGGTCGAAGGCCGCCGCCAAGGCTCATGGATTGTGCTCGATTACGTGGACTTTGTAGTCCACGTGTTTCTGAAGGAACGGCGCGAGTTTTACGATATCGAAAGGTTGCGCAAGTCGGCGCGGCCCATCACGCCCGCCGAGTTCGACGCGGAGCTCAAGGCGGCCCTCGCCGAAAAGACCCGCGCGGCACGGGGAAAAGCGCCGGCAAAAAGAATAGCCGCTACGAAGAAGGCGGCTAAGAAGGCTCCAGCGAAAAAGACAGCCGCTAAATCTGCGAACAAAAAGGCGGCGGCGAAGAAGGCGACTCCGGCGAGGAAGGCAGTTAAGACAAGGTAGCGTTGCCGCGTTATGTAGCCGTTTTTTTATGAAGCATGGATGAATTGACTCTCCAATAATAAAGGGCGCCGCGCGGCGCCCTTTATTGCTGTCAGGTATTCAGTTTCCAGATCGGCCTGGCGAACTAGAACTCCAGGCGGAGCGAGAGTTGGAGAACGCGGGCTCCGTTGTTGTCGTTTCCGGGCGGAATGGCAGGGAAGGCGATCTGGCCAAAGGCGGGACCCTGTTCGTAGTCCTCATTGTCATAGCCGTTATAGACGTTCTCGGCCGGGTTGGCAAAGTTCGGATGGTTGAGTGCATTGAAGGCGTCGGCGCGGAACTTCAGCGTGACCTTCTCCGAAACGATGGGGAATTCCTTGGCTAGGCCAAGATCCATATTGAAGAATCCGGGACCGACCTCGCTGTTACGCGGACCGATCTGGAATCCTACCGGTCCGGTGTACTGCGCAGCGGCTTGCGCAGCGTTGGGAAATTCGCTCACGCCTCCGCCTGGGAGCTTTGTCAGTTTCGTCCTTGCCAGGGCCGCGTTGCCGACAAGCAGCGCCGGGGCATCGTTGGAGTAGCTGGCTACGTAGGCATTGGAAGCTGTCTGCCACGGCGAGCCGGTATGGCGATCAAAAACGCTGCTGATGGACCAGCCACCGATGATCTCGTCGACCGGGCGCGAAGCGGTGCCAAACAGCGACTTTCCCTTGCCGAACGGCAGCAGGTAGGTGGCATCCCCGCTGATGAGCTGTCTCATGTCGAAGTCGGAACTGCCGCGGCACTCGTGCGGACGAATGTCGTCGCAGATCAGGCCGCCGCCGCCGATGCCTGTATCGCCCTGACCGTTGGCAAAGAGCGAGACGTTATCGATGGAGTGGGAAAAGGTGTAGTTGAAATCGAACTGAAGACCCTGCGAGAGATTCTTCTGCAAGCTGAACAGCAAGCCGTTGTAGTCGGAAAATCCCTTGTTGCCGTGAAACGAGTTCTCAGAGAACTGCGCGCCCATGCCTACGTTGTAGGGAGTCGCAAAAGCCCCTGTATTGTTATCGGTCAGATTGGAAAGCGCCTGGGTAAAGTCGCCGAAGTCGCCGTTCTTAATCAGGCTGCTGAGACCCTTATAGAGGAATTGGGTGTTGTTGGCTGCACCATAGGAAGCCCCGAGACCAGGTTCGAGAACGTTCTCAAACCAGGGCTGGGTCATAACGTTTGCAGTCGAAACACCCTGTCTTTTTTGAGTGGTGATCGCCGCGAAAGCCGCGGAGAGAAGTTGACCGGAGACCGGGTCAGGGAACTCGATAACCTGGTTCGCATCGGCCTGGGAGAGGAGCCTGCGCCCGAGCCGGCCCGCATAGCTGATCTTCATCACCAGGTCGCCCTTAAACTGTTCCTGAACGCCGAAGTTATACGTAATTGAGTAAGGCGTCTTGAGCGTTGGATCGATTGTTTCGTTGAAGGCGCCTCCGCTCTGAAGACCATACGGAACTCCAGCCGTGGTAAACGGCGCATACGGCGCCTTCGGCGTTCCCGGAGGGGTTACAGAGATTGCCTGCGGAGTGGTGCTGGCGCCCGCATAAAGCCGCGGATCGCGGGCGACCGAATCGTACGGATCTCCGGAGATTCCGGATGGGACCGTCTTGGTCTGCTGGAAAAGATAAGAATACGAGTCCTGGAGGTGCTGAATCGCATTGATGACGGTGCGATCGTAAACGAGTGCGGCGCCGCCGTTAAATACGACCTTCCTGTCGAACCACTCGGGGTTCCAGGCAAAGCCGACGTGGGGGGCTACGTTTTTCCACTCCGGCTGATAAAGCCCTGGGGCATTGCCGCCGTTGCCCTTTCCGCCCAGATAGTAGTTGATGAGGGGCACTGCGGTGGGGCCTGTCAGGGAGGCGCTGCTCTGCTTGACACGGTCCTTCATATATTGGTCGAAGCTTAAAGGCTCTACGCTCTCCAGCCCACGCGTCTCATAGGGGACGCTGAAGTACTGGTAGGTGAGGCCATAATTGACGGTGAGGCTTGACGTAAGCTTCAACGAGTCAGAGAAATAAAGCTGAGTCTGGTAGTAGCGGTAGAAGCGCTGATCGCCGGTGAGCTGGGCCAGTGAATTCCCGGCAGCGTTGAAGTTGAAGTCGGCCTGCACGTCGCCAATCCGGGAGAGCATGGTAGCGAAGTACTGGTCCCAGTTGCCTGTATTTTGTTGATCGATATCACTCGGGCGAAGGCTCGGGTTCCCGGTGCCGCAATCGTTTGCGGTGGGACCGCAAAGGCCGAATATTTCACCGCCCAACCCAAGCTCCACCGTGTTGTAGTCGGCCACCGTTGTGTCGTGGGCCAGGATGTCCTTGAAGGTGCCGCCAAACTGCCAGGTATGCTTCCCCCGGGTCCAACTGAAGTCGTCCCCGATCATGGGGATGGGGACCCGGCGGGCCTGCGAGCTGGGATTGAGATAGAGCGAAGAGGGCACGGCGACACTGTCTGCACCGTCGCCAAAGGTATAGAAGGTCGATTTGTCCGGATTGAACGAGTTCGGGTAGGAGAGCTTTTGAACCGTCTCGCCGAGATAAACGCGGTTCGTCTTGGTGTTGCCGATGACCCAGGTGTGACCAATCACGGCGGCGTAGGAACGATCGACGATCGGATCGGTCACCGGATCGCTG